>Ga0206862_1039_pt1 | contig 36889 bp, 44 predicted proteins | sample Alteio_BWOrgCont_43_FD_152625 | JGI IMG/M metagenome (GOLD analysis project Ga0206862, IMG submission 152625) | Enriched cells from forest soil in Barre Woods Harvard Forest LTER site, Petersham, Massachusetts, United States -... | ecosystem: Environmental > Terrestrial > Soil > Temperate forest >... | reverse complement strand
GAGAGCGCGCGCTGCTCAGGTTCGAGCATATAGACACGTTCAATCGCTTCCCACAGTCTGCGTTCTTCTTTGAAGTCCAGGCGGTAGCGCTGTTCGTTGCCTTCGATCAGGACTCGGAAGAATCCGAATAGAAACTGCAAATTTTCCTTGGTCGGCTCAAGGGAAAAAGGGTTGATCGTGAAGTCGCGGGATTCCTGCCCGACGTTGAGATAGGTGCCCCCGAAGATATGCGTCAGGGACTGAAAGCTTCCGCCGATATCGAAGATGTATGTCTGTGGTGCGTACTCCTGAGCATTTTGCAGGATGAATGACGCAAAATATGACTTCCCAGATCCGGTCATTCCCAGGATGAGTGTGTGAGCGACTTCACCGTTGTGCAGGTTCAGAAAGTACGGTGTCGCATTGTCGGTAGGGTAGCATATTGTGGGGTTGGATGGGGTTTGTGAGGTAATCGGCTTAAGGGATAAATCATTGAGAGTATTGGAGCACCGGGCGGGAATTGAACCCGCGAATACTGGTTTTGCAGATTCGCTAGATCATTTATTTTCAACTACTTAATCAAATTACACCACACTAAAGAGTACCGAAAAAGACTCTGAGGAATTTTCTCAATGGTGTGAAAATGGTGTTAGTTAGTGTCTTTCGTTGTAGGTTTCGATTTTGGGTTAGGTTGTCAACATCGAGAATGCAATCTGAAGTGATTTTGTTTTTCAGGTCAATCCCGAGGCCTTGGACATTACTTCATACGAATACTCTTGCCCTCAGCTGCACACAGTACAAAAGCCACTTGTACGAGATGCGGACTATTCGTCCATTGCCAACTTCCGGATGGCCGACCACTCGGGAGCTATCTGAGCCACTTGGCCAGACACTTCCGTCGGATAACCGGCATGTCCCCAAGCGTAGTCCGTTGGGAACAACGATAAGCCGTTTCATTCGTTGCAGTTCGTTAAGCTGAGACACGACTCAGGCCATCGCGATGCGGTTTCCTCACAATTGAGCAAAAACGTCCCGACCGCAGCGAAATCGTTCAAGACCTGTGTGGCACGTTCCTGACAGTATCTACCCATGCTCACGAGTACAAAGCTCGAACACGGACGCTCTTGATAGCTTCATGCTGCGCCCGGGTCCAAGGCTGGTGAGCTTAAGAAGTCAGGAAGACGGCCTTCACTTACAAAAAGGAGGATATGTCATGCGGCTCGATGGATTGCCTCTTGCGTATAGAAGCCCCTATCTCTTTCGTTTGCCGCCAACGTTCGGGGAGATGCGTGCCCGCCTCGAGGAACGTGTAGCAGAGCGTACGCGAATTGCCCAAGACCTACACGATACAGTGCTGCAAGGCATTGTCGGCGCAGCTATGCAGCTACATGTTGCAGTGGACCAACTACCCGCGAATTCGCCCGCTACGCTGCGATTAAGCCGTGTTCTCGAATTGATGAGACACGTCATGGAAGAGGGCCGCAACGCGGTTCGAGGACTCCGCGCATCCAATTCAGACTCCGACGATCTAGGGCAGGCATTTTCCCGAATCCCGCAAGATTTGGACATCGAAGTACAAATTGATTTTAGGGTCATTGTGTTAGGTTCGGCCCGAAAACTACACCCGCTCATTCGCGACGAGGTCTATCACATCGGCCGGGAACTATTGGTGAATGCATTCCGCCACTCCCGAGCCAGCTGCATCGAAGTCGAGCTTGATTATGGCCCCAAGCGCTTCAGGATAGTTGTCCGCGACGACGGTTGCGGGATCGATCCTCAAGTGCTGCGTGCGGGACGCGAGGGACATTGGGGGCTCCCGGGTATGCGCGAACGGGCGGAAAGAGTTGGCGCCAGACTCAGAGTTTGGAGCCGCGCCACGGCCGGAACAGAAGTCGCGCTGTCCGTCCCTAATTCCATTGCCTTCGAATCCCGAATGGTCGAGAAATTAGCAGGCTGTTAGGGGAATTCATCGGAAGTCTTCCAGTCGGAAGCGCAGATTGCCACGGCCCTCTCACGCGAGTGGAACTTCGTACGCGTGCACTCTGGTGTGAATACGAGGCGAACAACCCTCATCACACAGAAGTGGTATCTCCTGGCCCCCTTACAGTGGTAGGTAAAAAACCTCCTAGCTGGTGATGTCTCGCCGTATAGAAGACACATAGTATCTGCAATCAACTAAAGTAAGCGCGTTGGTGGAACCTGCAAGGCTCCAGAAAAGGGGAACGAGATGTCTGTTCTTCTTGGCGTAATTGGGAGCGTAAATTTTGTTCAACTTCTCCTCGTGAGGAAGGTGGCCTGTACACGGTGGTCCCTCCAAACTACCCTTGTGCAGGAGTCTGCGATAACAACACGCAAGGCGACTCATTACACCGAGCAGTACAACCGCGAGCAAGTGGCGTGGACCTCGCCAAATCGGCAGCGTTCCAACATGCAGCGATCGTTGCGTTCGCTCGATCCTCAACGCTGCATGCATACCAACGCTCATGGGGCTGAATTTTCCGAGGCAGCGACCTCCCCTGGGGAATCTGCTTGCCTTCATTTTTGCCTAAAGCAGATGCTTCCGAGACCAGGAATCGAGCTCCTGCAGAACAGGCCGGAGCTTTCGTCCGAACGCGGTCAGCGAGTATTCAACACGCACAGGCATTTCGGAGAACATCTCTCTTTTGACAAGTCCGTCCCGCTCAAGTTCTCGCAACTGCTGCGTCAATACCTTCTGCGAGATTCGAGGCATGCTTTGCCGGAGGATTGTGAACCGGAACGGCTGTTCGTTGCTCATAAGCCACCAGAGAATGACTGGTTTCCAGCGGCCGCCAATCAGGACGAGCAGTTCCTCGATCGGACATTTGCTGACAATACGTTTAGCGCTCATTTCAATTTTGGTGACCAGGTATCCATTTGGTTCCTGGTATCCCCTTCGTAGTACAAAGTGATTTCGATCTTACATCGAAGAAAGCGAAATTTTCTTCAACACGACAACACGTTTAGCAGCGGCGTAACCACCTTTCGGATGTGTTGAGGGCGGAAACGTCTTACATAATCCATTCACCTCTAAGAGGAGAGAAAAGTCATGGCTCAGAACGGCCTTGCCAAGCGGAGCGAGAAAGGGTTGCTCACTCCAGACAATTGTGTCGTCACCCTGATTGACCACCAACCGCAGATGCTTTTCGGTGTCACCAGCATCGACAGGCAGACGCTGATCAACAACGTCGTCGGATTCTCGAAGGCCGCCAGGCTCTTCGGCGTTCCCACCATTCTGAGCACCGTTGAGACCAAGCAATTCAGCGGCAATATATGGCCTCAGCTTAAGGCGCAGTTTCCTGAACAGACACCGATTGAACGTACCAGCATGAATTCATGGGACGATCCAAATTTTGTGGCCGCCGTGAAAAAGACAGGACGTAAGAAGATTGTCCTGGCTGGGCTTTGGACCGAGGTCTGTGTGGCGTTTCCCTCCATACAGGCCATCGCAGACGGTTACGAGGTTTACGTGGTGGAGGACCTCTGCGGCGACCTGGACCTGCGCATTCATGAAGCGGCGATGCGTCGCGTCGAGCAGGCAGGCGCGAAGCCAGTCACCTGGATACAAGTCATGTTGGAGTGGCAACGGGACTGGGCCTGGACCGAAACGTATCCGGCAGTCATGGACATCGTGAAGAACCACGCGGGTGCCTACGGAATGGGTGTGGAGTATGCCTACACGATGGTGCATGGTGCAGGCCCGTCGACGTTCCCCTATTGGGAGATGCCGGTCAACGCGGAACTGGCGCACAAATAAGAGCGTGCAGAGGGCAAGAGTCTTCTTGCCCTCTGCACCACAGTCCTGTGAGGAGAATCTTATGGCAACGGACATTATCCTGCACAATGCAAAGATCGCGACGAATTCCACTCCTTCATTTGTTGAAGCTCTCGCGATTACGGACGGAAAGATCGTCGCCACCGGCACCGAGCAAGATATCTTACGGCTGCGTGGCCCTGCGACCAAAGTGATTGATGCAAAGGGCCGAACCATTATTCCAGGGCTCAACGATTCCCACATGCATCCGATCCGCGGCGGCCTCAATTACAACATGGAGCTGCGCTGGGACGGCGTGCCATCGCTCGCCGATGCACTGCGCATGCTCAAGGAGCAGGCTGAGCGAACTCCCGCGCCGCAGTGGGTGCGCGTCGTTGGGGGATGGACGGAGTTTCAATTTGCCGAACGGCGCATGCCGACGCTGGACGAAATCAACGAGGCAGCGCCGGACACTCCTGTTTTCGTTCTGCACCTATACGATCGTGCTTTGTTGAACGGAGCGGCGCTTCGCGCTGTGGGCTATGACAAGAATGCTCCAGACTTTCCGGCTGGTGAAGTTCAGCGGGACCGTCACGGGAACCCCACAGGACTTCTCATCGCGAAGCCGAACGCAAATATTCTCTACTCCACTCTGGCCAAGGGGCCGAAACTTTCGCGTGAGGATCAGCTTAATTCTTCAAGGCTCTTTTTCCGTGAGCTAAACCGCTTTGGAATCACGAGTGTGATCGATGCGGGAGGCGGCTTTCAGAACTATCCCGACGACTACGGCGTTGTGAACGAACTGCACCGAGATGGGGAGCTTTCCGTGCGGCTTGCTTACAACCTCTTTACGCAGAAACCCAAACAGGAACTGGGTGACTTCCAGAGCTGGACCAAAATGACGAAACCCGGCGACGGCGATGACTTCTACCGCGTCAACGGCGCAGGCGAAATGCTGGTTTTTTCCGCTGCGGACTTCGAGGACTTTCTTGTCCCGCGACCAGACATGATTCCCGTGATGGAAAACGAGCTAAAAGCCGTCATTAGACATCTCGTAGAGGATCGCTGGCCATTTCGCTTACATGCGACATACAACGAGACGATCGAGCGAGCATTGAACGTTTATGAAGAAGTGAATCGAGAGATTCCGTTTGACGGCCTGCACTGGTTCTTCGATCACTGCGAAACAATCACCGATCGCAATATCGAACGTGTGAAAGCGCTGGGCGGCGGCATTGCAGTGCAGAACCGCATGGCATTCCAAGGTGAGTATTTTGTCGAACGTTATGGCGCGCAGCAGGCGAAGCGCACACCGCCGATACGGCGGATGTTGGAGATGGGTGTTCCCGTAGGAGCAGGGACCGATGCAACCCGCGTCTCCAGTTACAACCCGTTCCTCTCCCTCTACTGGCTTATCACGGGTAAAACAATTGGTGGTTTGAATATGTATTCGGAAGAAAATCAGCTCGACAGATCGGAAGCGCTGAAGCTTTACACCATGGGAAGCAGTTGGTTCTCCACGGAAGACGGGAAGAAGGGAGCACTCGCACCAGGGCAGTTTGCTGATCTGGCCGTTCTCTCTGCCGACTATTTTTCGATCCCGGAAGAAGAAATTAAAGATCTCGAATCGGTGCTGACCATCGTCGGCGGCAGGGTTGTGTATGCCACTGAAGAGCACGCAAGCCTTGCTCCTCCCGAGCTTCCTGTAAGTCCTGACTGGTCGCCCGTCGCGCACTATGGCGGCTATGCCAAGGCTTCAAAATCATTAGCTGGAGGCTCTCATTCCGCCTTTTGCCAGCACTCAGGGCTGGGTCACGCGGAGGAGGGCACAAATGGGCACGTCCGTGTATTCGGAAAATCCGGGCTTTGGAATCTCGGCTGTGATTGTTTCGCGTTCTAAAACACAACCGGACGAAAGAATGGCCTGAAGAACTGGAAGGGGGAGCAACTGATGAAGGTACTGCTCATTTCATTTGCAGTAGGTTTGTTTGTCGGCGTTTTGTACGGAGTGATTCGAGTAAAGAGTCCGGCCCCGCCAATCGTCGCACTGCTCGGCCTCCTGGGAATGGTGCTTGGAGAGCAACTCGGCGGTTGGATGCTTACGAAAAAAGTCAGTGTGACACATGCTGCATCCGTTTGTCTCGTGGGTAAGCATTGGGATCAGCGAGCGAATGTGCAATCTGTAGTATCAGTTCAGCCTCACGCGGACTGACGAAAGGTCTCATCGTGCCAAAATGAGTTGCGAGCCAACATCGTGTGCTCCTGCCCCTGTGAAAGGAGGCTCAATGCGTATCACTAGATCTTTTGGCGTGATTGCTATCGCGATCTTTCTGAGTACGGGAATTGCTCGTTTGTTCCCGATGCAGAGGACTGCCCTGGCAGTTGCCGGTGCTGCTACGGTTACGCCCAACGTGACCGTGGGGCCGCAATACGATACGACCCACGTCTACGTGGCGCCCGAGGACTTCGACCGCTTCGTCGCCAGCCTTGTAGCAACCTTCGGCGGGACCACATCCAAACAGGGCGTCTTCACCGTGACGCCAACTCCGAGCAGCACCATGTCCCAGCTGGTGCTGACTCCCGTGGGAACCCTGTCGGTTTTCGGGTTCAAGACGCCGGTTCCGTATCCGTTTGGCGCAGAGCGAACGGGTTACCTCGTGACCGATTTCGATGCGGCGGTACAGGCTGCTCGCACGACAGGCGCCGACGTTCTTGTAACTCCATTCAATGACCCAATCGGACGAGATGCCATTATCCAGTGGCCGGGCGGCGTGAACACGCAGCTCTATTGGCACACGACCGCGCCGTCCTATAAAGCTCTGCAAACCATTCCGGAAAACCGTGTCTATGTGTCCGCCGATCGCGTGGCTGCCTTCGTAGACAGCTTTCTTGCCTTTAGTCATGGGAATGTGATCGCTGATGATGCGCACGCTCCCGGTGTTGAGATCGGACGGCCGAGTGACACTTATCGGCGAATCCGTATTCAATCCAACTTCGGCAAGCTGACGGTTCTCGTAACGGATGGCCATCTTCCGTATCCATACGGGCACGAGATGACGGGCTACGAGGTTTCGGATCTCGCGGCTACCCTCGCCAAGGCCAAGGCGGCGGGAGTCCAGGTACTGGTTCCTCCCTACACTGCCGACCAGCGCGCAGCAGCCCTGGTGCAATTTCCCGGTGGATACATTGCTGAGATACACTCGACCACCGGCAAAGCGAATTGATATCGGGCAAAAACTCTAATGCGTTATCTGTCCATCTTGGCAGCTGTATTGCTCGTCACACGACTGTCTGCTGGAGCCCAGTCCATATCGTCTGCCTTGCCTGACGCACCAGACAGGAGCATCAAGTTACTGCGTGAGGACGAAGACTGGAGTTTTCTTGCTAATCCTGCCAACCGTCAGGATTTCTGGGACCCGGTCAAATATATCCGGCTTCGAAATGGTCGCAATGATTGGTTCATGACGATCAGTGGAGAAGCCCGAGAAGTGTGGGAGCAGATCGGCAACGATTATTGGGGACAAGCTCCTTACTGGAATGGATACCTCAACGAAAGATACATGCTGGGTTTCGATATTCATTACGGAAAGCATGTTCGCACGTTTGCCGATTTTAAGAGCGGTATAAATTCCTTCCGGTATGGTGGTCCGCGTCCGATCGACGAGAAGAAACTCGACTTTCAAGCCGCCTTCCTCCAGGTTGGAACTGCAGAGGGTCAGAAGTTCATCGATCTGAGGGTCGGAATACAGGAACTCGAGTATGGATCTGGACGGCTTATCGACGTCCGCCAGGGACCGAATGTCCGCCTGAGTTTTGCGGGTTTCCTGGTCCAAAGCAAAATCAACAAATGGCTAGTGGACGGATTTGCGATGCGTCCACGCCTGGACAAATTTGGCTTCTTTGACGATCGGCCAAACAGCCAGGTGGGTTTCTGGGGCGTATATGCTTCGCGACCCGCCCCGAAAACGTCAGTAGAACTGTACTACCTGGGGTTGGATAGGAAGCAGGCCACATTCCAACGCGGCACAGCGCAGGAGGTGCGTCAATCCATCGGGGGACGAGTCTCCCGCCCCATCGCGACCGAGCGGCCCGGGTGGGACTTTGATGATGAAGCCCTGTGGCAGTTCGGCACGTTTGGTTCGGGAAACATTCGAGCGTGGACGGTCGCTACCGAAACCGGCTATCGATTTACAAATACGCCGCTGAAGCCGCGTCTCAGCGCGAAGGCCGACATCTCAAGCGGGGACCATCCAGCCTCGAATACTTTGAGCACGTTTAACCCTCTGTTCCCGAAGGGTGACTATTTCGGTGTCCTGGCTACGACCGGACCGGGCCCTCTTAACTTTATAGATGTTCATCCGCATGTCGAGTTAACACTACCTCACAACGTCTCCGCCTCTTTCGATTGGATCGTGCAGTGGCGGCAGAGCCTTGACGATGGCGTCTACAACGTACCGGGAAGCCTGATCCGCGCCGGCAATGCAAGCGAGGCGCGCTACGTCGGAGACAGGCCTGGCACACAGATCCATTGGCAGAAGACGCGTCATCTGTGGTTTCAAGGCGACTACGGAATCTTTTATGCAGGGCGTTTTATAAAGCAGACCCAGCCTGGCCGCAATCTCAACTATTGGTGTCTGTGGACCGGCTACGAGTTTTAGGAGACGATCCAGTCGTTTTTGAGAGGGAGGGCCGGCAATGAGCAATCGCAATGTACTCAGTCGGCTGCTTATTCATGGCGAGCAGTCCAACTACTGAAAAGGTTATACCGTACGCCCTGCTAGGAATGACAGCGGTCACTGGCCTGGTGGACGCCGTACAAGGATGAGCACTGGAGTCTGCTTGGATGGAACAACACGTGCTGTTAAGCACTATGGCAATGACTAATGGAGGAACTCCACCTCTGTCTTGCCGCGCAAGAACGAGTTACGGTCGCATGTTCGATGAGAAGATCACGGACCGCGTGAAAATCCAGGCCGCCTATGAACCATGCAAAGGCCTGGTTCAAACAAGAAAGGAAACAGTCATGCAACCCGTCCGTCGTCATGGAGTCCTCGACCCAAAAGGTCTGCTTACACCGGGGAGCGTTTTATCTGCGATCCTCATTGGCGGGATCGTCGTCCTGCTCGCAGGCCAAAGCGCTTACACGCAGGTGGGTCAGGAAGCAAATAAGGTACTCGTTGGTGCGACGGCCTTCGGGGACTGGCACAATGACGCCCCGGGAGTCCGGCGGCTAATCACTGCGCAGGATCTACCGGAGATCGGGAAAGAAGAGCCGAGCTTCGCCGAGGTAGTTCCTATGCCTGTCGGAGCGAGACCGCGAGTTCCGGAGGGCTTCTCGGCTGAACTCGTTGCATCGGGTCTTGCGCAACCTCGGGCCATCCGTGCTGCGCCAAATGGGGACCTTTTCGTAGCGAACAGCTCGGAGAACGAGGTACGCGTGTATCGGATTCCGTCTGGTTCCTCCAAGCCGACTATCAGTGAGGTGTTTGTTGCCGGGCTTCATCAACCGTACGGAATCGCATTCTATCCTCCGGGACCTGATCCCCAATGGATCTACATTGCTAACAGCAGCAGCGTCGTTCGTTTCCCGTACAAGAACGGTGACCTGAAGACCACTGCCAAGCCCGAGGGTATTGTCGAATGCATTCCGGCGACTCATCACTGGACTCGCGACATTCTGTTTACCCCTGACGGTAAACGCCTTCTGCTGGCGATCGCCTCGGGCTCTAACGCGGCTCTTGATATGTTTCCCTGGCCTGTTGTCCCTGGTGGGATTGACGGTTGGAATAAGACTCATCCCCTCGGTGCCGCATGGGACAGCGAAGAAGGCCGCGCTAATATTCTGTCCTTTAATCCCGACGGTACGGACGAGAAAGTCTATGCCACGGGAATTCGAAATCCCGCAGGTACTACCATACAGCCTGCGACAGGCCAACTATGGGCAGTCGTCAATGAGCGAGATGGGCTCGGAGATAACACTCCCTTTGATTATGCGACTTATGTCCAGGAAGGCGCCTTCTATGGCTGGCCATGGTTTTACATCGGCGGCCACGAAGATCCGCGCCATAAAGGCGAGCACACCGACCTGCAAGGCCGCGTAACCGTTCCTGATGTGCTCATCCAAGCCCACTCGGCTCCCCTCCAGATCGTGTTCTATAAAGGCGAAGATTTCCCAGCCGAATATGACGGGAGCGCCTTCGTCACTCTGCATGGTTCCTGGGACCGATCGATCCGGACTGGCTATAAAGTTGTCCGCCTGCTTTTCGATAAGAGTGGCAAGCCCACGGGGGAATATGAGGATTTTATGACAGGATTCGTCGTATCCGATAAACAGGTGTGGGGCCGCCCCGTGGGAGTTGCAGTCGCAAGGGACGGCTCGCTCTTCGTCACGGAAGATGGGAACGGAACGATTTGGCGCATTTCTCGCACAAAATCAGTTGTCCACTAATTTCATTCATTCCGAAGTGTGTAGTGACTCCGAAATCCCCACCGCGCTCGCGGTTTGTATGCCATCGCCAACCGCTATGAACGGTGTCGATCTCAATTACTGGGCTTTGTGGACCGGCTACAAGTTTTAGGTCTGACGAGTGGAGGTGTTGATTTATGTGGAAAGCGTTGACTACGGACTCAATCCTCACATATGCGCTGCTTGGGATGACCGCGGTTACCGGGCTTGTCGATGCAGTGAGCTTCCTTTCTCTCGGGCACGTATTCACGGCAAACATGACTGGAAACATCGTTCTTCTTGCATTTGCGAGTACGGGTGTACCTCAGGTGTCCCTGGCCGGTTCAATCACTGCTCTCTTGGGGTTTCTTGCAGGCGCCGCGGTTGGCGGTCGCATCATGGCTGGCGCAAGCGCAGTAGTGCAGCTTCGTGCGGCGAGTTCTGTTTTTGCATTGGAGATTGTTTTCTTAGTCGGGGCAACTCTGGCTGCACTTGGCTATAGTGCCGTTTCATCGACGCATTTCCTACGGCTTTACGCGATGATCGCTTTCACAGCCGCAGCGATGGGGATGAGAAATGCCGCCGTACGTAAGTTAGCCGTTCCAGACCTGACAACGACCGTGCTGACGTTGACCATTACGGGCCTTGCTGCGGATTCGTCCCTGGCGCGCGGAACCAATCCCCGTTTGCAGCGGCGAATTGCAGCGGTGGTGGCGATGTTTGCTGGTGCAGCGTTAGGCTCGATAACCCTAAGGCACTCCGTCTTCATGGCTCTCGCTTTTTCCGTCGTACTGTCGTCACTTTGCAGCCTCGCGTTGCTGATATCGTCGCGGTTGCCTTGCGCAAGAAACGCAGAAAAGGAATAGAAGTAGTCTCATAGATGTCTCAAGAGAATCAACGTTCATCCGAGTTGAACCATTCCGAGAAAGTTGGCGGCAGGGCGTTCTCAGCGGGTGCAGATACGGCAGTAGTTCTTCAGCCAGGCAAAACAGCCGCTCGGCTCTCCAACGCCGGCGGTAGGCGGCGAAGTGGCCGACTATACTGAGTTCGCTTTCGCCGGCGATTGGGCACCAATCAATTCGAGGCTGTGCTCCGGCGCAGCCGTTCATCCACCCGATCTCTATGTTCGGAAAAAGAGGTCATACTTAAGCCGTGTCAGAGCTTAATGCCATCCGTGATCGGGGGGTCGACCTTCTCATCTCATCTACACGGAAATGCGGTCCGATGTTGCTCATTAGTGGCCAAGTGGAACCTTCATATGGCCGAGGCTTGCAGAGCGAAAGGGTGGGGAGAGTGTCAGTCGAAGTGAGGAAACATGCGTTTTCGGCTTCTCCATGTGGAAATCCCAGCCAGAGATTATGTAACTATCAATAATCTGAATTGCGGTAGCGGAGCCTGTCAGGCCGAGCCGACTCAAACAAGCCTCGCTGAGCAGATAAGTATCTTCCTGCCATGTACAAGCTCGGAGCAAAGAGCGGCCGGCTCTCCTCGCCCGCGCGCGAGCGTTTCTATGTGCGCCGGCGGGGAGGGACAAGAAGGAAACAGTACATCCTTCGTCTATTTGTGACTCAGGATTACGTCGGCAGAGGGGAACAGCGACTGCAAGGACGCGAGAAGGCAGGGGGAACCAGACAAATAACCGGGTGAATTCGGCTTTTGGGCTGGGAAGTTCTAGCACGGTGAAAAAGGGGAAAAAGGGTGCGGAAGTGTCACGGGAGGCCCAGTCAAATCGTAGGGAACATGGGTTTCCCTGACCTCGGACTGCAAATGATCAGCGACAATTGAAATTCCCGAAGGGCGACAATTATTTCTCCCTATCTGAAATGAGTTGAGACGATTCGGAAGGTGTTCCCAGGAGAGCGCGTTCCGGATGGTGACAGACCAGCAGATAAGGAGGCTATTTAAATTGTCGAAGACCGAGGAAACCCAAGAGATCGCGGCGTCGAAGGCCGGGATGGACGTGAAGACGGCACGGAAATACCTGAAGGGCCGGCGTCTGCCGAGCGAGATGAAAGCCGCCCGGCATTGGCGAACGCGGCCGGATGGCTTTGCCGAGGTGTGGCTGGAGATCAGCGAGCAGTTGCGCACCAATCCTGCCTTGGAAGCAAAGACCATCTTCGCGGCTCTGAAGCGGCAATACCCGGACCGGTTTGCAGATGGTCAGTTGCGGACGCTGCAACGCCGGATCAAAACTTGGCGTGCCACTGAAGGACCGGCGCAGGAAGTGTACTTCGTGCAGGAACACCGGCCTGGTGAGCTGTGCGAGTCCGACTTCACTCATCTGACAGAGCTTGGAGTCATGATTGCCGGGGAGCCGTTTGCACACATGCTGTACCACTTCGTGCTGACGTACTCTAACTGGGAAACGGGAACCATCTGCCAGTCGGAGAGCTTTTCCAGCTTGAGTGAAGGCCTGCAGAATGCGCTATGGGAACTCGGTGGAGTGCCGCGGTTGCACCGCACCGATCGCATGACATCGGCAGTAAATAACCTGACCGAGCAGGCGGAGTTTCAAAAGAACTATCAGGCTCTGTTGCGTCACTACGGCCTGGAGGGACGCAAGATCCAGACTGGCCAGCCGAACGAAAACGGGGACATCGAACAGCGGCATTACCGGTTGCAGCGTGCGCTGGAACAGGCCCTGCTATTGCGCGGCAGCCGGGATTTCGCAAGCGTGGAAGAATACCGCTCGTTCCTGGGCAAGTTGTTTGCCCAGCTCAACAGCGGGCGCCGGGGCCGCCTGACCGAGGAAATGGATCTTTTGCGGCCATTGCCCGATCGACGTCTTGAGAGTGCAAAGCGAGTGCGCGTACGGGTGAACTCGGGCAGCCTGATCGTAGTGGAGCGAAACAGTTACTCGGTGAACAGCCGTCTGATCGGTGAGATCGTTGAGGCGCGGGTGTATTCCGGCCACCTTGATATCTGGTATGGCGGGCAAAAAGTGGATCAGTTCCCGCGTCAGCGTGGCCGCACCAACTATCGGGTCGATTACCGCCACATTATCGACTGGCTGGTACGCAAGCCTGGCGCCTTCGCCAACTATCGCTATCGCGAGCATCTGTTTCCGAGCAGCCGGTTCCGGATGGCCTATGACCTGTTGAAGGAGCGGATGCCGAATCGCTGCGACCGGCGCTATCTCGAGATCCTGGAGATGGCCGCCAAAGAAGGAGAAGCGCGAGTCGAGGATGCTCTGCGGCTTCTTTTGATCAGCGAGCGCGGCAAACAGACCATTACGGACAAAGAGGCGCTTAAGCAGTTTTTGGCACGTTGTGAGCAGGTACCGGCAATCAGCGACGTTCCGATTCCAGAGGTGTCGCTGACCAGCTTCGATCAACTGTTGAGTTCAGGCGGTGTGCAATGAGCCGCGCCGTGGATGTAAAAGCGGAGCTAACTCAGAGCCTGAAGTATCTGCACCTACCCACGGTCCGACAATGCTATGAAGAAGTGGCGCGGCAGGCTGAGCGGGAATCGCTCAGCTACGAGCGATATCTTCACGAACTGGTTCAACGGGAGTGCGAGGAGCGGCAGGAGAACCGTATCACCAAGATGCTGCGCGAGTCCCAACTGCGGCTGGAGAAGTCGCTGGAGGCGTTCGAGACGAAACGGCTTCCGCCAAAAGCGGCACGACAAATGCGCTCGCTGCTCGACGGCAGCTTCCTGGAAAGAACGGACAATGTCCTGGTTTTCGGGAATCCCGGCAGCGGCAAGACCCATATGCTGCAGGCCATCGGCCAAGAGCTGGTACGCCGCGGACATCGCATGCTCTTCATCACCTGCGAGATGCTGGTGCAGGAACTGCTTATCGCCAAACGCGATCTGAAGCTGAGCCGGCTCATAAAGAAATACTCCCGCTATGAAGGCATGATCATCGACGATCTGGGCTACATCCGGCAGACCCGGGAGGAGATGGAAGTGGTCTTCACGCTGCTGGCTGAACGCTACGAACGGGGCAGTGTGCTCCTGACCAGCAACTTGCCGTTCTCCAAATGGGAGGGCATCTTCAAAGACCCGATGACTACGGCCGCGGCCATCGATCGCCTTGTGCACCACAGCATCATCGTGGAACTGAACATCCCCAGCTACAGGCTGGAGCAGGCACGGAACAACGTCCAGGCACTCGGCGACGAACTGACCCTCGCGCCCGGCGCCGGTGAAGCAGCTTCCGGCTCCGGGCTTCGCCCTCCGCCTCCAGCCGCTTCACCGAAAGAAGAAGTAGATGTCGTCAGTAGTTGACCCAGTAGGTGTCGTTCGTAGGGAGAAATAGTTGTCATCCACCGGAATGAATAGTTGACGCCGAACAGCAAAATCCGTGCCAGAACTTTTCAGTCGGGAATGAACTATTTTCATCTGGCGAGAGATATGTACGGTGGGCCAGGACAGCCGGCTCTTCCCGCCCGTGCGCGGGAGATATATCTGCATGCAGAGGGGGACAAGGCCATTTGTTGCACCGCGGAATCTTCTCAAAACCGGAGTGAAAACGGCTTTTGGGTGGGGAAATCCTAGCAGGGTGAAAAAAGGCTTCAAGGTGCGGAAGTGTCACGGGAGACGCAGTCAAATGGTAGGAAAAGGGGATTCCCCGGGTGCGGAGTGCAAAATCCGTGCCAGAAGTTATGTAACTGTCACTGATCTGAATCGGAGAGAGCAGAGATGCCGGGATCCTGGCAGTCGAGGGCCTTGGCCACGGGGTAGTACGGCTCATGCAGGCTGGCGTGCGGCTCGAGCTATGCTGTCGTAGAGCCGGGCTTCCACGCGCGTGCGCGGGAGTTTTATATGCACACAGCGGGGAGGGACGTAGTGTTATCCGGTCAGCCACAGTGATCGCGCCAGTGAGGGCCGGCGTCGTACCCATGCCGAGCTGCAGGCCAGCGTTACCGGCAATCGTTCCCGTGAAGGTGATATCGCCAGTGTCAACAGCTGCGTTCGTAACGTTCGAGTAAACCAGGGTGCCTGAGTTCCACACGGAGAGAACGCCGGCCTTGTACCAGACCTGGTAGTCAGTGCCGGCAGTGGAGCTCACGTCACCGTTAAAGGTGATGCCGAAACCTGGTGTGGCTGTGCCAGTCGTGGTGTCTTCACCAACGCCGGTCAGCTCAAGCGGCTTCGCTCCCATGCGGAAAGCGATGATGTTGTCCGAGTACGTAGCGCACTCTTCAATGGCGCGCTCGAGGGTGCCCGAGAACCCGAAGGTCTGAGCAGCCACAGCACGATCTGTTACCTGAAATGGAGTGTTGACTGGACCCTGCCCGGCAGTGCCGATAACGAGGATGGAATCGTCCTGGGGTGCAAAGGCAGCGGTGAGTCCGCCGTCAAGCGTGTTGACAATCACTCCCGGCAGGAAGTTGTAAGTCGGCATCAGAGGATCTCCCTATGGGTGTTGCAAGGGAGGGAAGGGGCGCACCCTTACATATCTCAGATATATACGGTATGCTGAATTCCTCTCTTATGAAGCGCGCCGCCCTCTACATGCGTGTCTCCACCCTCGATCAGCACCCGGAGAGCCAGCTCTACGACTTGCAGCACTCCCCCGATGACATTCGTCAATGACAATCAGGTCAAAAAAGCCGGGCGAGAATTCCCGGAAGAGCTTCTGGCGGTCTTCCGGTCCTGTGATGGCCTGATAAAGCCCCAGGTACACCTCGTAGGCCGTGTCGATTCTGCGCTTTCTGTCCAGTGCCGTGGTGAGCTCAACCTCGGAGCCGTCCTGGCGCTCGATGGTTTTGGCGCCCGTGCTGAGCTTGGCCATGGCCGCGCCAAACGGCCGGAAATCATTGACCATCGTCTGATCGACGAGCACGTTGCGGTCGGCAAGAAAGAGAATGCGCTTCTTGCGGCCGGCCTTCCACAATCGCCAGATAATCTGAAAGGCGGTATAAGTCTTGCCGGTGCCGGTGGCCATGACGAGAAGGATTCGGTTCTGGCCTTTGGCGATCGCTTCTATGGCTGCATTGATGGCGTTGGATTGGTAGTAACGGGGGCCTTTGCCGCTGCCATCTTCAAAATAATCCTGCAGAACAATCGCTTCCTCGTCGGCAGAGAGTCCTTTCCAGGCGCGGTATTTTGACCAGAGTTCTTTGGGAGACGGGAAGGCGTCGAGCGAAAGCGTGGCTTCCTTTTCCATGCTCGTCCCGGTGCGATCATGAAAGACAAAGCCATCGCCGTTGGAGGAAAACACAAACGGGATGTTGAGCGTCACTGCGTAGTCGAGCGCCTGCTGCATTCCGTCCCCGATGCTATGGTTGTTGTCCTTGGCCTCGACGATGGCGATGGGGATATTAGGCTTGTAATACAGGATGTAGTCGGCGCGCTTGGCCTTCCCGCGCGTGACGAGCTTGCCGCGGACGATGATGCGGCCTTTCGTGAAGGCGACCTCCTCGCGAATTTGCATCATTCCGTCCCAGCCCGCGCGCTTGATGGCGGGGCCGATAAATTTCGAACAGATATCGCGCTCGCTGAGGTCTTTCTTGTTCATATCCGAGGCAAAATCCCAAAATGCTGCAAAGCCCTTCCGTGCTTTATGTTAGGGGCAGATTGTAGTGAGGGTCTGCTCCATGATTACAGTAATCGGGCCGATTATGCCAATGACTTTCCGACTTTGGCGTTCAAAACCCTTTACGGTTGTCTTCAGCTCGAAGCAACTGCGGTTGGGACGGCCGGAATCAGGCACACAATTCGCACACAGGGTGCGATGGAGATCAGGTTCCATTGGGGATTGTGAGGGATGTTATTGATCAGGGGAATTCAGTTGCCTAGGAGGGGTTCGACATCTTGATTGAGTAATCTGGAGCTGACCCGTGAGACGAAACAGGAAAGTATTTGGTGAAAAGTAGCAATCAGTCACAATCAAAACATGATGGACCCAACCTCATCGCATTTGTCTTTTGATCGGCTTCCGATTGAAGCCCGCACACTTTTTTTCATCTACGCGTCCGCTGCCTTGGCCAGCTACAGCTCCCACCCGCCAACACCTTTCGGTTTGGCCGCCGAACTCGAGGCCGCCTGGAATGAGAATGGCCTTTGCCAGCGCGATCTTTCTGACCCGTCGCGCATGACACGCCTGCTGAAGGACCACTTCGCAGCCACGACCTCGGCTCAGGCGACGAGGCCAACTAGGTCCCGTCGCCACATGGAGTGTGGACAGTGAGCACGATCATGCGCAGACTGACCCCGGACGAGCGCCGCGAGTTTGTGGCGCGCGGCGTCCGGGCCGGAAAATCGAACCGCCCCATTGCGAAGGAACTAGACGTCAACGAAGGCACAGTTCGCCGTGACCTTAAGTTCCTGGAGACTCCCGAACACGAGCGTCCAATTAAGAAAGAGCGGCCGAAGAAGCCCAAGAGGATCAGGCCCGCATATCACCCCGACGACATTGCCAGCCTCGAACTCCACGTTCGCCGGATGCTGAAAGTACTCAAGGCCTGGATCGTGGAAGAAGGCGTACTCATCACAGAGATCGAAGATATCCTGCACGGAGCAAGCAAGCACCTTTACCTGCATCGTGACTCCTTGCGCGAGCGAATCCGGGTACCGACGCAGAGCCCGAAGGACTTGATATCCCTCGCGCGCCCTACACCTCTATCTGAGGACGAACTCATTCCAAGTCATGATTACTGGGCCAGATGGATGGCGCGTTGGCTTGCCATCTGCCTGCCGGGCCAGGAGGAACTCCAGAAGAGAGTATTCCAAGCAGTCTCGCTCTGGGCTCGATCAAGGTACTCCGCGTTCGTATACTGATCACACATGTCTGAGATTCGTGATAAGCGCCGCCGGACCGACCTTGATCTGTTTGTGCTGGCATTGATCGACAGCGGGATCTCAACCCCTTACGAACTCCAGAAATCAGCCGGCCTCTCCCCCGGGGCGACGATCCCTACCCTCCAAAGACTTCTGGAGGCGGGCTTCGTGCGCCAGGAGAAGCCTGGCCTTCGTGGCCGCACCGACCACAGAATCACCGCGACCGGTAAGAAGCTGCTGAAGAGTGGCTGGCGCGAGCTCCTCGACGACGGCCCCAGCGGCGACCTGGACGCCGATCTACGCGTGGCGCTGCTGGCGTTGTGGACGGGCGGCGAACGTCGCCTCGCAGCCGAATTCCTCCGGCAATCAGCAGACAAGAAGCTTGAATCAATAGAAACGCTCGAAAGAAATGCTCATCCAGAAGATCTCGCACTACTGGCTCGTTGGTATGTGAAGCTGCGATCCGCATCTGTTCAGGCTCTTCTCAAAGGGGAAGCCGCAGCCGCTCTGGCTATGGCCGAGGCTCTCCCTCGAAAGATGTCCAAGAATTCTAGGAAGATTGGACACGCGGTTAGCGATTAGAAGCAAGCTGCACGCTGTTTCAAAAGGCTGTTTGCACGTTTTGACAGCTACCTAGCTACCACGGCTGGTTTAGGCGCACGCCGGACACTTTGAGGCCAAATCATGCTCATCGAGTAGTAATGGGCTTACGGGAAAATACGAGACCACATCGGGGAAATACACGATAGTAATTAAGCCTCTTCAAATCCAAGATTGAGATCAGAAAAGCGGATGTTAAATTGAGGCAGGTCGGCAAGAAGTATATGCGTGGCCGTCGTCTGGGTGCTCAGGCGAACACCTGCCTGTAATGTCAGGCATTTCCGCACCGGGGCTAAATCTAAATACCGGCTCCGGGTTCTCAGGGCGGAGGCAGCATCGCAGAAGCCCAAGGACAACAGCAATGGAACCAAAGCCAATGCTTACACTTCAGGAGGCAGCAAAGATCCTGAAGTGTCATCCAAAAACGCTGCGACTGATGGCGGCCGCTGGCAAGATACCCTCACGGCGAGTTGGAAGTCTGTGGCGGTTCAGCTCGATTAAGCTACAGGAATGGCAGGATGGGAACGCATAGGTAAGGATGCGGCGACGGGTTCAACTCGTCGCCTCATCTGTCTTGATCGCTTCGTCACTTGTATTGGATAACAGCAAGCTCACTACTTTGTAGTTTGCCTCGCGCTTCTCATGGCTCATCGCTCCGCCATAGACGTTGTATGTCGTTGCGATATCGCTGTGGCGCATCAAATCCTTCGTGGTTCCAAGGGTCGTTCCAACCGAGTCGAGCCAAGTTCGATAGGAATGCCGCAGGGAATGAAAGCCTAGCCCCTTGATGCCGAGTGCCTCTCCAGACGGCCGAATCCACCGTTGCTGCAGGCTTGGAGACATATACGGCATCCCGGTAGCAGGATTCGCGAAGATCCACTCAAATTCTGACTGCGATTTCCACGCCAACAATAGCTCGGCTAAGGCCGGCGCCAGCGGCAGCTTGTCTTTTGAAATGACCGTCTTAGTATCCTCGATGGCTCCGCGATAAGCGCCGCGTTGAATTGCTATCGTTTTCTGTTCCCAATCGATATCGCTCCACTTTAGACAGACCAAGGCAGGCCATCACTATACCGATCATGTTTACGTGGGGCGGCAACCGGCGACATGATGTCACGGAATTGCTCCGGCGTCAGCACAATGGATTCCTTTTGGCGTTTGGTCACTCCCTTGATCTTCACGAGGTCAACGGGATTTCTCCGCTCCAGCGGCAGATATTCCCAGAGTGCGGCTAAATCGAAGAGTTTATGCATGAGACTGCGCACGTGCCATTCGGACACAGCGCGAGATCGAGGGACTGGAACCAAGAGTGCAATTCGGATGGTCTGATATCCGGCAAGAGATACTTGCCCCACCAAGGTCGCAGATGATTTTTGATCAGCGATCGATAGGAATCCGCAGTCGATTTACGTGCCGGCATCTCTTCCGAAATGTATCGGTCCAGCAGAGCGCCAAAAGTTACTCCTGCAGAACGGCCGTAATCCGTGCCTCCGTTCAAATGCAATAACTGCGCTTCGAGCGCCTTTCGAACATCCGACTCTGACCTGTAGAGCTTGCCATCAAAAGTTTGCGTCTTAAGCTTTCTCTTTCCGCCTTCGTTAATGTAATACCGAACTCCCAGGCAAAGCCCTTTGCCCGCCGCACCTTGCGGATGCTGCCCTGTTGATAGCGATTTCTCTTGATTCGCACAGCTGCCCTCGAAGGAAATTTGAGAGCAGTCTACCTTAAAATGGTGTTCAATGGTGTTGCGCAGTTTCAAAAAGTATTCTAAGTGATTGATTTTATGGAGCACCGGGCGGGAATTGAACCCGCGAATACTGGTTTTGCAGACCAGCGCGTTAGCCACTTCGCCACCGGTGCTCATGGTCCGCCGCACGATATGCGCGCGGCGGATTTGTCTGGACTAGACTACTCCGGTTGCGCGACTGTGCGCAGGTATGGCTTCACAGTCTTGTAGCCCGGGAAAATCTTATCTGCCTCTTCATTCGACACGGCGCCGGTGATGATGACATCGCCGCCCTGCGTCCAGTTTGCCGGGGTTGCGACTTTGTGCTTCGCCGTGAGTTGGATGGAGTCGAGCACGCGGATGATCTCGTCGAAGTTGCGGCCCGTCGTCATGGGATAGGCAAGCGTCAGCTTGATTCGTTTATCGGGGCCGATGAGGTAGACCGTGCGCACGGTTGCGTTGTTCGCCGGCGTGCGTCCTTCACAGCTGTCGCCCGCATCCCCCGGCAACATGTCATACAGTTTCGCCACTTTCAGTTCCGGGTCGCCAATCATCGGGTACTTCACCGCATGCCCAGTGACCTCTTCAATGTCGACGGCCCATTTGTCATGGTTCCCGACTGGATCGACGCTCAAGCCAATCACCTTGGCGCCGCGCTGCGCGAACTGGCTTTCCAGTCCCGCAACGGCTCCCAGTTCCGTCGTACAGACAGGCGTAAAGTCCTTTGGATGTGAAAAGAGCACGGCCCAGCCATCACCGATCCACTCATGAAAGTTGATCGTGCCATGGGTGGTCTCGGCCGAAAAATCGGGCGCTACATCGTTAATTCTTAGTGACATGTCGATCTTCCTCTTCGGGGAACGCTTTATTTCCTTGTGAAATAGAAAACCCACCGCGGCAGGTCACTGGGGGTGGGCATTTGAGCTTGGCATTCGGACTTCGCTCTAGGAATACACCCGCGTGGCGCAGCAGCGACAGCAGCACAGACACACGCAGGTTGGAGCGAGAGCATTCATTTCTGAGAATCAGAATAGTCCGTAGCCGCTGACGTGTCAATTGTGCCGCGTACTCTTTCGAGGTAAGCCGAACGACGATCTCCAAAATGAGGTTGTGCAGATGTGGGGCGAGTGAGTCTGCGAAACTATCGCCATGCGCACTTTCGAGTATCGCCTCTGCGATGTCTTCACCGACACTCGCTTTCGCGGAAACCAGCTAGCGATCTTTGAAGATGCCGGTGGTCTGACTCCGGATGAAATGCAGAAGCTTGCGTGTGAGACAAATCTTTCCGAGACAACTTTCATCATTCGCCGATCTCTCGAAATGGAGCGGTTGCGGGGCGTGCGTGTTCGTATTTTTACTACGCGCGAAGAACTACCCTTCGCGGGTCACCCCACGCTCGGCACCAGCGCTTTTGTGCGGCAATTTCTTCCCGATTACGCAGATCGCGATTCCGTGACGCTTGAGTTGAACGTTGGTGCAGCCAACGTGCGGTTTACGCAGCCGTCGCACGAAGCAGTACACGGCGAGATGACGCAGCCAGATCCTGTCTTCGGGCAGACCTATGATCGGGGCGCCGTCGCTGCGGCCATCGGTGTCCCAGCCGACGATCTGGCCTCAGAGACACCACTGCAAACCGTCTCTACAGGTCTGCCTTATTGCATTGTGCCGTTTCGTTCCGTCGATGCACTTTCGAAATTGCGCATCACACCATCCGCTGCGGAAGAATACTTGCGACGCAGCGATGCCAAATTCTTCTACTGTATTGCGCCGGAGTTGAAAGGCATCTGGCGTGCCCGCATGCAGTTCTATAACGGCGAGGATCCAGCCACTGGCTCTGCTGCCGGCTGTGCGATCTCCTACCTCGTGCGCTATGGCTTTGCGGCATCCGACGAGCAGTTGCATATTCGCCAGGGCATTGAGATGGGCCGTCCCAGCACCATCGACGTGCGCGCAAAATTCGATGGAGTTTCAGTTCGGGAAGTGCGGGTTGGAGGCAGCACCGTTTTCGTAGCAAAAGGACGCTTTTTCCTTGAGTGATTCACATGCTTTCAACAGGCCTGCTATCGCGCATCGCCAATAACGACGCTGCAAAATCAAAATTCAGTGAATCTCCAGTAAAAAATTCACGGCCCCTTCGCTTCATCTTCCCTGTTTACACGCGACGCTGCGATTCGTACTCTTGGCAAGCGTTCCGGAATTTTGGAACGCAACTTTCGCCGATTACTGACAACTGAATAAGAGCCAGAGTGCGCAGACATGCGCGCTTGCGGCACTTTTGCGAAGCCTGCCACCTTCCGGAGTCTACCCCGAGAAACGCGCAAGCACCGCAATGGCTGCCTGGTTGTTGCGCCGGCAACCATGCCCGCCTCTGGTTCAACCGCATCCCGCTTTGAGACGGGAACTGCGGCACCGCGCGTTTGCGTGGAGGAGATTCGCTTTATCGCAAAGACCTCCACGCGCCGCGGACCGTGGAGCCTCGTCTTCATATATATGGATTGCGGCCCGACGATACCCCACGGGGGCTCGCACACTTGAAGTGTGTTTGCCCTCATAGCCGCTTCGCCAAAGCTCGCGAGGCAGTCAGGATGTTTATGAGGCCCAGAAAAGTAATTCTCTGCGTAGACGACAATGAACAAGCCCTTTCCGTTCGTAAATTTCTCCTGGAAACCCGCGGTTACCGGGTACTCACTGCGCTTTCCTCAGAAGAAGCACTGGATATCTTCCGCAGCGGCGGAATCGATCTTGTACTGAGCGATCTGCTGATGCCGCAAATGGACGGAAACGAACTGGTCCGCCGCATGAAAGAGATCACGCCCGAAGTGCCCATGATTCTGGTCAGCGGAACGGTCAAGGCATTTGACCGCGCGAATCGCGCCGATGCATTCCTTCCTAAAGGCGCCTGCACTCCGCTTGAAATGCTTGAACGCATTCGCATTATGATTGCGCGCAAGCGCGGTCCGAAGAAGGTATTGCGCCCGTATCACGAGGTTCCAGAACAGCAGCCGGCGATGGCGACTGCATAACCGAGAAACAGGGCTGCATTTACAATCATAGAGTGCAGCCCATCATCATCGCAGAGAACCTGTCGAAGGTTTATCACACAGGCAAAATTGACGTTCCAGCCCTCCGCAACGTTTCTTTCACCATTGAGCCGGGCGAGTTCGTCAGCATCGTCGGTCCTTCTGGAAGCGGCAAGTCGACGCTCTTCTACATTCTGGGCGGACTAACGCGTCCTACCTCGGGACACGTCATCATCGGTGGTGCGGATTTCAGCTCTCTCAATGACTCTGAGCGCACGCACATGCGCCAGACGAAGATCGGTTTTGTCTTTCAGAGGTTCAATCTTCTACCGACACTCACGGCAATCCAGAACATCGAGATCGCATACGAAATCTCCGGGCGTAAAGAGCCGCTGGATCACAGTTATCTCGAATCCCTGACGGAGCTGCTCGGCATCAAGGGACGTCTCGAACATCGTCCGTCCGAACTCTCCGGTGGTGAGCAGCAGCGCGTCGCTCTGGCACGCGCGCTGATCACGCATCCCGCCATCGTCCTGGCTGACGAGCCTACTGGAAACCTCGACAGCAAAAACTCTGACGCTGTGCTCGACATGCTCTTGAGCTCGAATCGAAAGCTGAAGCAGACAGTGCTGATGATCACTCACAATCCGGAAGCTGCCGCCATTGCAGACCGCATCCTGCACATGCGCGATGGCGAGATCACCAGTATCGAAGCCGGCAAGGGACAACTGGCTGCACGGTAGATTTTACTTTTCGCCGTTTCGTCGATTTCCGGCGTGAGGCCCACCTGCGCTTATCTATCGGAATGTCGACCCGGTCTATGGTCGTATGCGCGCCAATCCGGCCTTTCAGGCGATTGAGAAGCACCCGTTCCGGCACGGCCTTCCGAAGCCACGTAAGGAATCCAGCCTGGGAATCTCGCCGGTCTCGGCAGGGCCGATCCGCAGCGGCGACACCTCCGTGAACGTGCACACCACCCAGAACTTTCCATCAGGAGAAATCCGCGGACAGATTTGCATCGCGGACAGATTCGCATTCAGTAGCCGCATGGATGCTGAAGAAAAGCAGAAGCGGACACAGAGGATTCAAACCAGTTTCCTCGTTAACTTCAATATAGGCGCTGTGCCGCCACTACCACGCCGCAGCGCCTATCTCTAACAGGAATGAAACCGAGATCAATCGACGAAAGGACAGCAGCCATGGAAACCATCAGCAACAGGGACCCCATTCAGCACAGGTCTCATTCTTTGATCGAGTTCCTGCTAGGAGACGGCATACACCCAGGCTGGCTGGATGAGCAGCGCCACCACCGGTTCGGGAGCATCGCTTTGAGATTGCCCGGGCTACCCCGGCGATCAGACGGAAAGACAGTCCGCGAGAAGCAGAGGCAGAGGCGTCTGGCACAGTGGCGGCACACCGAGCAAGTTCGGCGCTATGTAAAAAAGCTCCCAAAGCAACGAAATGGCAGGCGCAGTCGGGTCCACGTCCCGATCGACGTCGAGCTCGACTCTGGGGCTTTGAGGGAGGGACAGCGCCATGGTTGAATTAGCCTCATCTCAGGCAGGGTTCATGTGGTCTCTCCTGCTCCACATTGCGTGTATGCGACGGTCGTCAGCGGCGTCTATTCCGGTCGAGCAGCGTTGACCGTGCTCACCCAAGCCGATATACTCAAAGGGTACCAAGCGGGAGTAGCTCAGTGGTAGAGCATCGCCTTGCCAAGGCGAGGGTCGCGGGTTCAAATCCCGTCTCCCGCTCCAGTCAGCTGCAATCGGGTTCGTTCAAAAATACCCATCGCAGAGTGGCTTCGACACCGCCGAATGAAGTAAGATTTCCTGTCCAAGGCGCGGTACCCAAGCGGTAAGGGAGAGGTCTGCAAAACCTTTATGCGTCGGTTCGATTCCGACCCGCGCCTCCATACTTAAGTACACTAAAATCAGCAGTATAGATAGTGCATCTGGTGGTTCGTGCTAGCTCTGTGCTAGGCTTTTAGCTCCATGAGCACGACGACTACCGTTCTGTCCGTTCCCTCCATCCCCTCCATCACGATCTTTGTCCGTCACTCCGAAGACTGTAAGTACCGGGGCGATGAGACACACAAGGGCTGCAGGTGCCCGAAGCATTTCCGTTACACGCTGGACGGCAGGCAGGTGCGCCAAAGTGCGAGAACGCGCTTCTGGAAGACAGCAGAGGACCGGAGACGACAATTAGAGGCGTCCTTCGCCGAAGACATCAAAGCTGTCACGATACAGCCCGACACGAAAAAGACAATCAAGCGGGCCATCGAACTATTCATCACGGACAAGCGGACACACGGCATGTCGGCAGGCGTCCTGAAAAAGTACGAGCGGGAGTTGGGCAGATTCGATGAGTTCATGGCGAAGAGGTCTAAGTCTTTGCCGCACGAGATCGACTCCGAAGACTTGACAGTTTTCCGAGCCGGGTGGGAACAGGAGTATCCATCGTCAACAACACGCGGCAAGGTGCAAGAGCGGCTTAAGGCGTTTCTGAAGTATTGCTACAACGCTCGCCTGATTGATCGTGTCCCGCAAATGGGAGCCATTAAGGTCACGTCTGCGCCTACGCTGCCACTGACAGCAGAGCAGTACACAAAGCTGTTATCGGTTGTCCCTACAGAATTCCCTGAAAACAAAAAAAAGACCCGCATACGCGCATTGATTCAGCTAATGCGGCACACGGGTCTGTCGATCATGGATGCTGTCACGCTGGAGCGCAGCGAACTTGAAAAGGATGGGAGCCTCTACCGAGTTACCACGTCGCGCCAGAAGACGGGGACACACGTGTCAGTGCCGATTCCTCCCGGCGTTGCAAACGAGGTGTTAGCTGCCATGAAGTTGAACGCCAGCAAACATTACATCTTCTGGAACACGGGAGCGGGCAAGCCTCAGACGGCGGTTACACACTGGCAACACGATCTGCGGCAGTGCTTCCGGGCTGCAGGGATGCCGGATGGTCACCCGCACCAACTGCGGGACACATTCGCGGTCGGATTGCTTGAAAAGGGTGTGCCGCTTGAAGAGGTCAGCAAACTACTTGGTCATACTTCGATCAAGACGACCGAGAAGCATTACGCGCCATGGATAAAGGCGAGGCAGGCGAGGCTTGACGCATTGGTCACAGCTACGTGGTCCGATTAGGCGACACGGGATTCTACGAGGAAGCGTTCCAGTGATTCCTTTGGAATCCGAAGTGTTCTGTAGCGACGTTTGCGTCCACGTTCAGCGGCACCGATGTCGATCACTCCACCGTAACCCGAGAATTTGCGCATGACGGTGTCGGTGGATACTTTCAAGATGTCTGCGACTTCAGCAGGGGTGTAGAACTGCAAGCTTTTGTAACCTCCTTTCAAAGTGATAGGGCACCCATTGCTGAGTGCCCAGTTTTAAATTTCTCCTTAGCTCTTCAACACCTTCACAGCGTTTGCAGCATCGAGGATGCCAGCACCAAAGCGAACGGAGAACACCACACGCTTGGTAAGTTGCTGTACGTTCGGCTCAAGAATCTGCACGCGAACATCACGCAACGTATACGCGATGGCCTTGTCTGCACGACCAAACGCAACCTGTGCAACACCCGCTGTGCTGGTGAGTGCTGGCATCGCTTGATTGATAAGCAATTCCTTACCCTGCACCAGAATCAAATTACCCGCGTCCGACGTTTTGTAGAGTGGGCGTCCTGTCGTGGTCACCTGTGCGGCGAGGTAGTCATTCACCGTCTGGTGTGCGAAGAAGTGACCGTCTGCACGATATGCAGGGTCCACGCTGGAAAACAGTTTGACCGCGTCCGCGTAGCTAACAGCACCCGCCGTTGCGACCGTACCACCGTTACCCGCTGCGGCGATGAGTCCACCCGTCGGGGCATTCGTCAACACTGTACCGGCGAAGTCCTTACCGTTGGTAATGGCTTGTTCCAACGTGCGACCGGTACGCGACGCGGCAATGGTGTTGAGCAGAGTGTCAAGGTTGAAAACGTCATCACCAAACTGGAATGAGAAATCCAACACGCTCACCAGTGCATCGGTGTTCGCGAGGTTTGAGAACAGAATGGGGTCCACGCTGTTTCCACTGTCGGAAGTCTCACCAAGCAACAGCAAAGCCGTTGCCTGTGTCGTTCACAACCGGCACCTTGGTTGAGCGACCTGTCGAGGTGTCACGCAACAGTGCCTTACTCGCGATAGGTCCGTAAAACTTCAGTGCCTCAACGAAGCTACCAAAAAATTCCTGTGGGACAACCGCACCACCCGCCGTATCAATTCCGCTGACCAAATCGCGTTGCTCTGGCGTCATCTTGCCATTCCACGCACGGTTGAAAGCTTGGTTGATTGCAGCACGACGGTCGGTGTTCGGAGTGTAGTGAGTAGTCGAGTGGTTGTTGCGAATCAGTTGGGCCTGAATTTCAGGCAGGAGATTGACAGAACGCTTTACATCCGCGATCTGCGTCTCAACAACGTTTGGTAACTGCGACTCGATTTCGAGCAACATGCGGACGTCACTTTCGAGGTCCGCTGTGTTCGCATTCAGCTTGGCGATCTGCGCTTCAATCGCCGGGGTGGACTTCTGCGTCAGGAGGGTGCTGACGGTGCGGAGGTTCTTCTGAATCTCCAGCTTTTTTTGTTCTACTGCTTGTGGTGCCATGTGTTTGTTTTGTCCTTGGGGGTTTGTTTTGCGTTGATGGAATGGAGGCACACGACTTCATGCCCCCGATACTTTGGAGGTTGTCATCGAGTTAAGGAGCGATGACGATCTGCCCAATCCTAGGGTGAGCAAAACTTATGAGAGCGATGCTTAGATCGACGCAGCGCGAAGAAGGAGTGCAGATGCTAGACGACGGCGTGCACGCTCGTTGTAACCGTCTTCGGTGTCGCTGGCGTCTTCGTCATCGTCAAGGCTTCGCACCAGACCGTTACATCTGGAGCACACCCACTGCCTGAGAGATTCATCAGGACACGCACAACGGAGTGAACGGAGAGACGCCACTTCGTTGTCATCAGAGTCGCCGATGCCGTCTGCGTCGATGCCGTCTGCATCATCACCAGCATTGCCGATAACATCCGTCTGGCAACGTAGGCATCTCATGTCCTGAAGTGCACCGCCGCGCTCATCATCGTCGTTAACCACATCGAGGTTGTCATCGCCGCTGTCTATGCTGTTGCTCTTCGCCAGCGCATCACGCACGTCTTGAGGTAGAGACTTGCTTCTAATCAACTCGGAAATGTTCGCGGTGTATGCAGGGGATGCAACCAACGACACCTCAAAGAGGTTTGCGGCGTTCACCTTGCGGCGCACATTACCGTTGCCGTCAACGGTCCACTCTTCAGAATCGGGTGTGTCTGCAACGCTAAACCCGAATGAGTTCGCTTTGATCGTTTGATCTGCCAACAGCACGGCCATATCGTTGCCCAACGTGGTCGCGGGTAAATCGAGTTCCCAAAGCAATGCGTCGCGTGTGTCTGTAATTCTCAGCGTGCCGTTGCTCTGGCGTCCTAAGATGTTGCCGGTTTGGTGGTCATACAAGCCCAACCCTTCAATGTTGCGTAAGCTGTTGCGGAATGCACCCGGCGAAATTGTCTCTGTGAATGGCAGAGGTTCACTCGGTGAGTTGTACGCGATGCGTCCCTGTACGGTGTGACCATTACCACGTGCCTTTTTACGCACGCTGAACTTACCAAGGTTCGCGATGCGGCGAAATTCTTTCATGATGTTTTTCTTTTCTCCGGTCATGCGAATGGGTCCACCTCGCGTGTGGCTTGTAAGTACAACGCGGGACGGTTTGATATTGCTTCGTGCTGCAACTGACTATTGGTCAGGTCATCGTCGGGAATGAACGCATCACGCAAGTCTGGAAACAAGGCGAGCGTAGCAGACAACGAAAACAGGTTGGGCGTGAGGTTCACATCGCGTGCTGAATACAACGTGTCCAGACTTTCTTTCTGCATCTTAGATAATTGCGTTGTCTTCCTGTAGCTCCACACGTCACGCTTTCTGCTGTGCGCTTGTAACTGTGATCTGTCTTTCCTCCCGTTGGTAGCCTGTGGCCTGTCGGTCGGTCTAAAGTCACGCGAACCGTTGTGTGTGAGCGTCAATTCTTCGTTGTGTTCGCTCGCTTGCGTGCTCACAGGGCACCCACAAATAACTCATCGTCGCGCTCCGCCTCTGTGATGGCGTCCTCAATCGTGTCGTTAAACTCAATGTGGTTGCGCCTGTGCACTGCATCCTCTAACGCGCGGTACGGTCCCCCAGGGGTTGCGGTGCCGGTATTCACCACCCAAAACCATTGCGGTTAGGACTGTAGACAATCCCTCTATATTTCATTCGTTCTCCATTTGTGATGTGGAGGTGTGCGTTCATAGGCAGCACACGTTATCGCCTCAATTTGTAACTGGGATTTATTCAGGGGCAGAGGGGAGCACAACCGGCATCTCTCAGTGTGTATGGCCCGGTTTAACCAGTTCCGGTTAGCTCAACCCTCTGCGCCTTCATTACCGCTGTGTCTCCTCTGCTCGCAAGCTTCGGGAGTTAGCGGCAACCATGTATGAACTTTGGGGGCACGGGAGTCCAACCGGGTGACCGTACCCGGCAACGTCGCATTGAGTGAACGTGCCCCATTGCTTGGTATGCAGCACTGCGGTACCAAACAAAACTTGATTTGTGAACTTGAAATGAATAGCACGGACTCATGAGGAAGAAGCCTCATTACCAATGAGTCCCGGCCTTCCCGCGTGTCTCCCGAGGATGGGCACACGCTAAGGTATCTTGCTGCCAACGCGCTATTCATCGGAGAACACCAGACGACGTTACCGTCCAGTGCAGTGGAAGACACCCGGTAAAGGGTGCTGCCAATCTTTCAAAACTTGTCGGGGTGTCCGCATCGCGTGGAAAGCAACTCGCCGGTTTACTCACCCCTGTGTACCGGTTAGATGGACCGGCACAGTCTTTTATGCTGCCTCTTGATAGTCCAAGGCATTCAATCTTTTTACTGTCAGCAAGCGTTTAAGCTTCGCCTCTGAGGATTCCAGTGCAGCGCGTTTGCGTTCAATCTCAAGCTGGATGCGCTCTATCTCTGCCTCTAGCAATAGCTCGTCTTCGCGTGCGTTGCTCTCAGCGTGCAGAAATCCGGCAACGCCATCATCACGAAAATGACCGCAACTTGTGGTGCGTCCCTGTCTCAATCACTGGCCTAGCACCTCAACGTGCTTACCGCATGAGCACTGTGCAAGCCATCGTGCTTTCCGCCCCTTGCTGTTTTCGACGCGATGTAGGACGGTTAAGTCGCCAAACACGTCGCCTGTGTGGTCGATTAGCCCTTTTGGCACTTTAGCTCCCTGAGCACCAGAATGAGGTGCGACGCGATAGCCCTTGCCACGGTACGTTCCGTCAAGTTCTCGATACCGCGTGAGTGTTCCAACGTACGTCTGGCTACGGTCGCCACATGGTTCACAACGTCCTGTTTCTCATCAATCCCGCCTAACAGCTTGGTTGCTACCGTCGCGGGGCTGGCGTACGTCGCCAATAACTCCTCAATGTTCATATTCTCTGTTCTCTCTTTCCCGCTATTGTCGGCGTGAATATTTCTTCCCTCCTGTTTCTTAGGTTGTCGTGACGGTGTTTCCACCTTTGTTGACGAATAAGGGACTTAGGAACACAACAGGATGTTACCGGTGACTATGAGCAGGCGGGATAGGCAGAGTTCAAAGTTGCACAGTGTGCAGGCGACGATATGAGTCGCCGGACCTATCGGAGATGTCTCACCTACCTATGCAGCGAACGATCCGCTGTGCGTCAAGTCTGCGCGATGTAGAAGGTTTACCGTCTGGCGAGGTGTACGTCGGGGGAACTCACCATAGGGTTGTCCTCGTCGTTCCAAAGTCCAAACTATTTCGCCGGACAGTCCTATGTGCTCTCTCTAACAATGTCTACGACATATAACAATGGAGGAGTGTGGCTGGAAACGCCGATTGACGCGAGGTTCCCAACCTGTCGGTTCTCAAAATGAGAACTTGATGCCATTATGGGGTGCTGAACTCCTCGTCATACTCCATCCCGTCCAGCATGACCTGTACCTCGTCGCGGAAGGACTTGTCCACATCCACGTCCAGCTTCCCAGCGCGGAGGGATGCGAAGAAGTTCGCCACGCTTCGATGGGCAGCTTCTATGGTGACGCGCTTGACCGAGTTCTCAGCCATCAACTGCTGTTCGAAGTCCACGAGTCGTCCAGAACGTCCTTTGTCCTTGCACTGCCTGTTGTTGCAGCGCCAGACTCCGATACCTCGCTGGCCCTTCTTACCCTTGGTGTTCTCGTCGTCAATCAACTTGACTGATAGACTCCGCTGGCGTTCCTTGCTGGTGAAGTGGAATGGACAGCGCATCCACAACCCGTTGTTCCCATCCTCGGTGTACTTGTCGTCCTTGGTGCGATCTACGAAGTATTTCTTCACCTCGTCGGGAGTGAATGTATCGAAGTCCAGTCCCTTCCACGTGACGCCCACGTCGATGTAGAAGAGCCAGCCGTCTTTGTCTCGTTCCCAGCGCACCAGACCCAACTCCTCAAGCTGCTCTCTGGCTTCGGCAAAGCGACTTTCAGAGATGCCAGTCGCATCTAGGACTTTGGCCGTCGTGGTGCTCACAATCGAGGTTGAATACCTCTGAGCCTCATACATCACGAACAGATACAAGTCGGTCGCGTTGGGCTTCATCTTCCTCTTCAGACCGTCCTTGAACAACGACTGGTGAATCTGGAAGTGGGGAGTCTTTGAGTACATGAAGATGTTGCTCACGCCGACACCTCGCCCCATGACTCCAACCTGATACGCTCATTCTCCGCGTCCATCATGGCCTTCAGATATGGCGTGTCTGCGGTAGTGTGCGCCTTGCCTGCCCTGTCGTAATTACGTCGTACAACCTTGAGCGGAGGTTGCTTCTTACCCTTGCGCTCCAGTGACGGCAATCCCTGCTGGCGTAACCAGCGACTATGCTCTTTGCGCTGTTCGTTGCTGGCATTCTCCCAATCAATGGGAGCATTCCTTGCGATGTTGCGTGCGGCGTCATATAACTCTGGCATCCTCTTTAGCAACCGTTTGAACCATAGGCGGTAAGAATCAGGTATCGGCACTCCCGTTAGCACCCATTCCTGAAACTGCTCTAATCGTGCTGCGTCTTCGTCTGGCAAACTCTGCCATACCATCTCGTCTATGTAATCGGGATGGTAGCCATACTTCTCTAGGGAATCTCTGCACAAGTCTGTGCACTGCATTCCGATTGGATAAAGTAGAAGGATGAAGCGGAGGGCGCATTTTCAGCGGACGTTAGCATCTCAATTGAGCTTTGAGAAGTATGGCAGGAAGAGCAAGCGGGAGCTGTTTCTGGACGAGATGAACATGGTGGTTCCGTGGACTGAGTTGCTTTCTCTGGTTGAGCCTCATTATGCGAAGGCAGGTAACGGGCGCCAGCCTGTTGGTTCGGAGATCATGCTGCGGACATACTTCGTGCAGCAGTGGTTCAACCTGTCGGACCCCGGTGTGGAGGAGGCGCTGTATGACTCGGCCTCGCTCCGGCGTTTCGTGGGCGTGGACCTTGGCGTTGCTCCGGTTCCGGACGAGACGACGATCTGCCGCTTCCGCCACCTGCTTGAAAAGCACGAGTTGGGCGAAGCCATGCTGGATGCAGTGAACCATCATCTTGCCAGCAAGGGCATCCGTATCGCGACCGGTACCATCGTCGATGCAACCATCATCCACGCGCCCTCGTCGACGAAGAACTTCACTGGTGAGCGTGATCCGGAGATGCATCAGACGAGGAAGGGCAAGCAATGGTACTTCGGGCTCAAGGCGCACATCGGCGTAGACAGCAAGGAAGGCATCGTGCATTCGATACAGCGCCTTGAGCCGACTCATCACCCGCGCCTGGTCTTTGCTGATGGTCAGATAACTACGCGCCAACTCCCGCAGCGTCCCCAGTCCGTTCTCTCCGTGGTAGACCGCGCGCAGCATTCCACTCCGCAGCAGCTCGGCCAGCCTTCGCGCATCGATCTTGTCGCTCTTGCTGCCTTCTTTCAATAAGGCGTTGCGACGTGGATTGCAGATCACTATATCCGCGACATGAGGCTTGAGCACGTCGTACAGCCAAGCCGCCCAGGTTCCTTCTTCCAAGGTCACATGCAACTCTCCTCTCAGCCCATGCAGGAAATCGAGTAGAGTGCTGGCTTTGGTTTCGATGATGGATTCCATCACCAACTTGCCGGCGCCATTCAGAACCGCAATTGCAACGGCTTCCTTGTGAACATCCAAGCCGATATACTTCACATTGCTGCTCAGCATGCTGAGTACCTCCTTGGGGGAAAGGTGATTCTTCGCTTGGACCACTTTCCCCCAAGGTTTTAGTGTCATCCCTTCAGAACCCACCGCAAAGATGCGCTTCTTTATCCCGCCGCAGTAGAATGAGCCCGAACTGAGCGGAGGATAAGGCAACGCTGGGAAGCAACCCGAGCGCCGTCTCAGTGGCCTCGACCGATCGATAAGGGGGGATGCTTCGGCATCCCCCTTTTTCATCCGTTTTCCTGCAGCGAGCCCAGCATCGGGAGAGGGCACCAAGCGATAAATCCTGGGGGTGCGGAGGCAAAGCCCCTGCGCCACTGCCTACTTCCGCTACCAAAACGGGCGCCCTCTGATAATGCGTGCATTGGCAACTCATCTTATTGACAAGGCCGTAACGAACCAATCGATATCAATCACCTGTCTGGATAGCCGGTTTATCGGCCACTTGCTATAGACATAGATCGCTTGTCGCAAATCGCCAATGCTTGATTCAAGAGAGGTTGGTCCTGGTTTGGCGTGCTTCGACAGTCGAAGATTGAGCAAATGATAAAAGCAGTGATGAGTGGCTCGGTTGTAGATTCAGATGGCATCTGCTATCGCGTAATCGACGGTAGCCTGAGTGACGCTCCGAGTGCTGCCAAGTACAGAAAATTAGGTATTCAGTCCCGGCATTTGATGGTGCATTCTATGCCAGAGACTGGGTGGAGGTACTGTGTCCCTTTGCTTCGCTCACGCTTCTGAAAAACACAACCCTGGGTAGTCGTGACTCGCGTGATTGGGATTTCGATCCTTGTGAGCCATTCTTAGTCATTTCAGAACAGCGAATTGCAGAAGGCCCGCCCCTGATTCGCATAATTCAACGAAAAGCACGGGAGCCAGTCGGGCGGCCATTCCTACGGTCGGCCCATGCCCTCCGCGAGCTGGAGGTCAAGCGTGACGCGCTCTCCGTTGATGAGTACGGCTCCAGCGTCGATGAGCTGCTGGCCAGTGCAGTCATAGGATTCGTAACAGCGAAGGGTGCTTAATGGAAAGAAAAGCTCCACCGACAACGGGGCCAATTGCAGAGTGCCTGCCTTGCCAGAACCATGAACAGTTGTACTGAAGCTAATTCCGTCGAAGGCCTGGTCACCTGCGAAATGCGCAAGGACTCGCCGTATGAGCGGTGAGATGTGATTGTCAAACGCGAGTGCGGCAAGCTTATAGCGCGAGGTCCGCGGTGGCTCAGATAGGGTGGTGCTGATCGAAAGTTCGAGATACACCTGATGGCGGAAAGCAATCATCGCCGGAGGAGCGTAAGCGATGAAGTGCGCCTGCGGTTCCAGCTCTTTGACCAGTTCATTGTTGACACCTTCAATCGATGAAGAGAGCGCGGCCAAAGCCTCCGGTGAGGTATCGCGCCGGGGTGTTGGCGCTGCTGGTGGAGGAGCAACGGGCTTCGGGTCCGGCGCTACTGGCGTCGTCGCCGGGATTGGCTGCACCTTTGAATTGCCGTCAACGGAAATCTCCCGGATGGCCGGCAATGTCGCAGTGGCGGAGCTGCCTTGTCTGGTGTCAGTGATTTCATTGGCCACAGGCAGCTCCTCGTCCGTTAGCAAAATATCGAACGGATTGGCGTTCAGAAAGACCTCGGACTCGAGCATCGCGACTTGCTGTTGCAGCTTGGTCTGCGCTTTCACCAGTTTCACCGCCGCGCTCTGCGGCAAATAGACCATGAGATTTTCTGCCCGCTCAATCGGCATTCCCATGGTCCGTCCAAAGACATGGTGCGAGACCTCCACCGCGTACCCCTGAACAGTTGAGTTGTTTTGAAACACCGGAACCGCGGCCTTAAAGATGGGCACCACGACACTGAGAAAAGTTTCGCGGGCGCGCATTTCCTCGTTGAACTTCACGGCTGAGTAGGCACCATAGTAGTTTCCGGTGATTGCCAGAACCGTCGCGCCGTCGAAGCGTTCAAAGCGGATCGAATGCTGGTCCATGCGCTGTTGCTGGTGTTCATCCACATCGAGCTTACGGCTGAAGTAGAACGGATAGTTGAAGTGGTGTGCCGCGATGTTTTGGCCCACCTGCTTCAGTTGGCTCATGGAATTCTGTTGAAGTGTGCGCAACTCCGGGTCTCGAATTTCAACGGCTGGCACCACCTGCGCCGAGGCTACCCACCCGGCCAGGAGCACAATCGCGAGCCATGCAAATCTATTTGCGCGCATACACCATTCCTGCCGGCTGATATGGGGGATCTGACACCATTCGCATGTAGGCGATGAGAGCGCGCACGTCGGCCGGACTCAGAGTATCGCCGTAAGGCGGCATGAGTGCGGAGCGATTGAGCGCCGGTCCACCGTGCTGGATGATCGCCGTCAGATCGGCGTCGCTCATCTTATTGAGTGTGTCGCCCTCCGTAAAGGAATGCGGCTTCACTTGGAGGTTGTCGTAATTCGAAACGCGCTCAGGCGACGACTCAGGATCATGGCAGCTATTGCAATACTTCTCTCCCAGGAGAAACCCCAACTGCTGCTGATAGCCGAGAGCCGTTTCCACAATCGTAATGGTCACTGGTTGTGATTTACCTGGAGTGACTGCGCTGAGCTGGTATCGTCCGGCGATACTGCCCAGTGTGATGGCGGTGGTTGCCTGCCCACTGGAATCGGTGAGCAGAGCGGCTGGCTCGAAGTGGACGCCCGACGGTCCATGGAAGTCAACTAACGCTCCCGCGACACCCGTGCCTTTATCGTTATTGACTTGCACCACCAACGGATCTTTCAGCACCATCCCAGTAATGCCGATTTGTTTGCCGCCGCTGGACTCGACGATGGCTGCGCCCGACGCCGTAGCCTTGGGGGCAGGTGGCGCGGCTGCCTGATATTTGCAACCAGCCGCACCGACCAGTAGCACTGTTGTCACGCCGATCACAGTTGGCCGCATCATTGCTTGGCCCCCTGCCCGCCGGACCCCCTCAGCGTCACGAGAAAGGCGGTAAGCGCGCGGGCATCTTCATCGCTGAGGTTCTGGTTTGGTTCTATGGTCCCGGGGCGCAGCGCCTGCGGATTCTTGAGCCACTCGTAGATCCAGGCCGAAGTCAGCCGCGAACCCACATGTGTCAGTGTCGGCCCGATGTAGCCTTTATCGGTCTTCGTGTCGACGATGTGGCAGGACTGGCAGGCATACTTCGAGTAGAACAATTGCCTGCCATGTTCGACCATTGCTGGAGCGTTGATAGCACTTGGCACCATATCGGGGTCGATAGACGGCGATTGGTAAGCGACCATCATGTAATCGGTCAGCTCTTTAC
>Ga0206862_1037_pt1 | contig 37688 bp, 46 predicted proteins | sample Alteio_BWOrgCont_43_FD_152625 | JGI IMG/M metagenome (GOLD analysis project Ga0206862, IMG submission 152625) | Enriched cells from forest soil in Barre Woods Harvard Forest LTER site, Petersham, Massachusetts, United States -... | ecosystem: Environmental > Terrestrial > Soil > Temperate forest >... | reverse complement strand
TCAACTTGCCCATGCTGAGCGTAACGAAGTCAGAGCAGCTTACAATCATGCCGAATACCTGCCGGAACGCCGGAAGATGATGCAATGGTGGGCTGATTATCTTGGTGAAGTGGCGAAGAAGCATTAGCTAGCATTCCTGCAAACTGTAAAGATGTTGCTAAATAGCTAACATCGCATAAGTTCTACAACAATTGCGGCAGCACTGTGACAAACAATATGGTATGATGAACCATAATTTTGACGAGCACTGGCGTGCCGACATGAAAAATAGACCGAATAATTCTTTCTTTGGAATCTGGATGGTCTTCCTCGCCATTTTTTTGATTGCAGCCACCGCAATAGTCATTTTTGAGATGCCGGGAATATCCAACGAATTCAGGTAACACAAGCAGCCAGCACTAATTCGGGTTGCCCGCCATAATGCCATATCTTTATGAAAAAACTATGGGAAGACGTTTTTCATTAATTGTTTCATTTCATGGACTCCGCCATAGTTTGCCCTAATACCTGTGTTCTGCATAAGGAAGTAGAAGACTATAAAAACCTTAAATATCGGAGATTAATTTGTCACACGATAATGAAAAAAACGCATCTACCAATATCGGCATACTTGGGGATCATCCTGTTGGAGGCGCAATTGGTGCGGCCGTTGGCGCAGCAACCACTGCGGCAGCTGTTGGAGCGGTTGAAGGTGCAATTCTGTGTACGGCCACTGTCGGCCTGCCTGGCATGATTGTTGGAGTGGCGGTTGGCGGAGCTATTGGAGCACTTGCCGGAAAAGGGGCCGCTCAGATGGTCAATCCGACCACGGAGGAAAAACCTGCCATCAAATGGAAAGTCTAATCAGGTTAAAACCGTGATGGGAATAAACTAGCCAACCGTACGCATTAAATCAGCCAGTCGTTTACGTACCAAAGGCGCTTTTATACGATTAAATGCCTTCATTATTTCGAGTAATTCTCTGTCAGAGACTTGTGAGGTATTACCAAATTCTTTTCCCGGAAGCATCTGTGCTCTATCTGATATAAACCCATCAAAAAAATACTCTATCGGAACATGCATGATGTGTGAAAGTTCATAGAGACGATGGGCATTCAAAGCATTTTTTCCATTTTCGTATTTTTGTACTTGTTGGAAAGAAATACCAATCATTTTAGCAACAGCATCTTGGGTTAAACCCCTCATTGTTCTTTGATTGCGCAGTCGTTTTCCTACGTGAGCATCTAGTTTATTCATGCCTGCGCCATTTAATAAAAAGATAAAAAGACGTTCTCAAATAACGTATTATCTTACAATTATAAGTTGATTATTATAAGAATAATTAGCACGGATTTATACAGCATACCAGCATAATTTAGTCCCACGTAGACACGTAGCAGATAATTTATAGGATGTTCTTCATAAGGTATTTTGCAAATCTATATTTCGTCATTTTTCACAATATGTTTGATTAGCATTGCCTGCAACTGATGCGGATTGAACGGTTTTGGGATACGCACAATGTTTATAATAAGGTAAATGAGCTTACACGTAAGAATAGCGTAAAGATTGCGCAGCAGGATATTATTTAGCCTTTGGATTGACGTTCCGCAGCACTAACGCTGTGAGATGGCAATGAACCCTTCCGATCTGGATTCCAACCGGGAAGTTTTGGCCTTTCTAACGCTCCATGTCCGGCTCTGACGGCTTCCGGGATTTGTTTTTCGCCGGTGCCGGTGCTGGCTTGCTTGGGCGTTCCGCGACCTGTTCCTTTTCCCATTGCTCCCGCACGGTGTTTTTGACCGATTCAAGGCTTTTGTCAGAAACGGGGTGCTTCTTTGCCCAGCCCAGGCGCAAATGATCCCCCAGCTTTTTCAGGGCGGCTTCGGCGTCTGTGTGTTTGTTTGGCATGGTCAGGAAACGAGCGATCGGGCTTCGTCCAAGCATCGCCCGATTTTCATTCTCACGTTATCGTAATTCAGGTTTTGTTCCTCGGCAATCTCGCCGTAATCGAATCCGATCACATAATGATTCCAGAGGTAATCCCGGCATTCGGGTTTTGAACTATCCAGCAAATTCAGGGCGTATTCCAAATCGTGCCGGTCTGCCGCCATCATGGGCGCAACCTGTGCCGATGCGTCCACTAAGTCCAGAAGCTCGTCATGGGGCATGGGCTGCAAGCGGTCTTTCTTCTTTTTGTGGAGATAGTCATATATCCTGCGGCGGGCAATCATGTAGCACCATTCCCAAAATTCCTCCTTTGAATTGCCTTTAAACGTCTTCAGGCTGTTTGTAATGCTTATCAAAACCTCCTGCGATACGTCTTCGGCAGCCTGCGGCACGATGGCGCTGAATACGAAAGCGCGTAAATCCGGCGCAATCAGGTGGAAGATTGCTTCCACCAGCCTGAGTCGTTCCGCCAGTCCCGACGAAAGCCGGTAGGTTTTCACCAGTTTGATGAGCTGTTCCATTTGCTTCCGGCAAGGCTAAAGCCTGCCGTTCCCCTGTGGCAAATTATTTCGAGTTCGATTTTTCGCGGGGGCGCGGACTGGTTTTGCATGAAAGACGATCAACATCGGTTTATGTCGCTGCTCGGTCAATTGCCCCTCCGCCTCACGGCGGAACAAGCGGGCTGGGTGCTGAACTGCCAGGCGCATGACATTCCGGCCCTGATTTCAGCGCGGCTGCTCAAGCCGCTCGGCAATCCCGCGCAGAATGGCGCAAAGCATTTTGCGACTGCCGATGTTTTGGAAACAGCCAAAGACCGTTCCTGGCTCGTCAAAGTCACCAACACCATAAGCCAGCATTGGCAAAAGCAGAATTCAAAGAAATGCCGTCCTGTAAACGGTTTGCAGAATGGTCATTCCTCGTTCCTCGAATTGCCTGCTCGGCCAAAGGAGTAAGGTCAAGCTGGTGGCAGCGTTGCCCAAGTTCTGTGCGTTTCGGGTTGTTCGTCCTTCGTAACACGTTGATTTTATAATACGAAAATGCTAACATGTATTTAGAACAAAGAAGGCACCCAAAAATATGAAAACCAAATTGGATTTAACTTTCCTTGAGATCACTGTTCTCATCGTCATCCTTGTGATCGTTGTTGCCGTTTTGCTATTCGTGCGTGGGGCACCGGAAGCATTTCCGCGCTGAATATGAAAAAAGGATTCACCCTCATCGAGCTTTCTATCGTGCTGGTTATCATCGGGCTGATTGTCGGCAGTATATTGACCGGCCAGGAGTTGATCCGTGCCGCCGAAATTCGCGCGACGATTTCGCAGCTTGAAAAATTCAACTCGGCGGTCAATACCTTCCGCAGCAAATACGGCGGCCTGCCGGGAGATTTGATTTATACACAGGCGCAGGCTTTCGGGTTTTATACTTTTGGTGCCGGATGCGGTAATGGAGCAGGCACAACTGGTTGCGGCGACGGCAATGGCTTGCTTGAATTTGGACTTTCCGCTGCTCAAGGTGAAGTATTGGCCTTCTGGCGCCATTTGTCAGACGCCAATTTGATCAATGGCAGTTTTGGCAGCGCCGGGAACAGCCTGCTTACTTCCAGCGGGCTGCCCACGAATAATGTCACCAACGTGTCACAATCCTTGCCTCCTGCCAAAATCGGGCAGGGGGCTTATTGGGTCGCCTTTGCCGGAATAGATACTACCCCCGGTGTGCCATCCGACAGGGGTTCCAATTATTTTGAGCTGCTTCAGGTTCAGAGCCTTCAGAATACACCGGGATATTATGCCACAGGAAGCGGTGCGCTTTCACCCATACAGGCCTATAATATTGACACTAAATTAGATGATGGAATGCCCAATACAGGCCGGGTTGTTGATCGCATTTCCGCGCCGGACATCAGCCCTTCCGCATCGTCTGTCCCAACGGCAAATGTATGTTTAATCGGTGATTCCATCCCCACAGTTCTTACCGATCCAACCGATACCTACAACCTAAATAATAGCATCGGTGGAAATGATCTGTCCTGCAACCTGCGCTTCCGATTCCAATGATGCGGACAAGCGGCTTCACCCTCATTGAACTCTCGATTGCGCTGGTCATCATTGGCCTGATTGCCGGGGGGATACTGGTAGGGCGGGATTTAATCAGTGCCGCCGGAGTCCGTGTCGCCAAGTGCTTTGAACGCCCGCTCCACTTCTTTGAGTTCCGCTTGTTTGTCCTGTTTGCTCATATTCGCTCCCCCTTTGAGAATTGATGAGATGGCCACTATACCCGGCCAGATTTAAAGGAGTGTTAAACATTTATGACATTTCAAAAACCATTTCCTTTCCGCACCTTATGGAAAGCTGCGCGTCAGCGATCAGGCCAGCGCGAGCGGGTGACGGATTCCAAAGGGCAACGCCCTTTGGCGCGGGGTTTGGGGATGGCGCAAATCCCCAAAACACCAAAAGCGGTTGAGTCGCCGGGACTCAACCGCTTCGTTTATTCCGGCGCGGACTCAAGCCGCGACTGCCGCTTGCTTCGGCGCAACTGCGTTATCATTGGCCGCGACAAATTTTCTTTCGTATTCCTCAAGCGACGGGGCGACGATGATTGCCTTTTTCGCATAAGCGCGGTGAATGGCCTTGCTGTTATGCCCAAGCGCAGCCTGGGCAAACCGTTCCGGCATCCCGACAACCTTTGCCCGCTCTGCCCATGCGTAGCGGTAGCAATGCAGGGTTACGCCGGTCACGCCCGCCTTGTGGCAACGGCGGCGGAAACGGCTGGCGCGGTCGTTGGCGGTGAACGTGGACAGCTTCGGAAATAATGCGCCAGTGGTCGGCAAATGGCTCAAGACACTTTCCAGCTTCTTACTGATGGTGAACTGTGCCAGCGAGCCGGTTTTCATTCGGAAATAAGAAATTGTCCGGCTCTGCCAGTCAATGTCCTCGGCCTTGAAATTAACCGCGTCGCTCTGTGCCGCGCCCGTTTCCCAAAGCAATTCCAGATACAATTTCCATTCAGCATTTTTCTCCTTCGACAAAACGCTTTGGTGTTCGTCCGTCGTGATGCCGCGACGGTCTTTAGGTTCGTATTTCGGCCAGAGATACGGCGCGACAATCGGAATCGCAATCCAGCCAAGATGCACGGCGAAGTTGTGCAGCCGTTTCAAAAACTCGTTAATGGAAACTTGGTTTTTCTTGAACACGGCAAAGAAATCGTCGGCGGTGGTTTCCATCAATTTCTTGTTTCGCAAGGCGTCAAAGGACGGCGATTTGAACACGCTCTCGTAACGCTCGCGGCTGCTCTCCTTGCCTCGGCTCTGCATCTGCTCCATGACAACCTGCCAAGTGCGTTCCACAAAGGCGGGATCGCTGGCCGTGAGATAGGCGCGGGCAAGATGCAAATTCAGCACTGGCTGCCGCTGCGCCGCGTTGCGGGCTTCTAAAAGGCTCTTGGCCTCTGTTTCGTCCTTGGTGCGTAGGCTGGTCTGTTTGCCGGTCGCGCTGTCCTGCATGTAGAACATTTCGCCGCGCCGGAACAAGGTGTATTTCGTTTTCATCTGGATTATCTGTTTCGATATTCCAGTCCTGTTTCCACGGCGTTTGTGAACGCCAGTGGTGGCGAAGTTTCAGCAAGTCTTGAACAGTAGTGGCGAATTGTCTTACCATCCGCCCCATGACTGACAGTTTTGCTGACAGTGGCCGTCCATCTGGTCAAGAAACCCTGTATTTACAAGGGTTTTAACAACTCAACCACAGATGGACACAAATAAGCCTAATGTGCCTGGGCCGCAACCACATCAAGACACATGGCAGTCGCGGTAGCGTCGTGGAGTGCGGCGGGTGAGGGGTGATGGCACACGCCGCTTTTGGGTCCGACTACTGGATACCGAATCGAAAGCGGTGTCACCCCCGTTTCCCCAGCCACCGCACTCCAAGACGACAAGCGCTTGCGAATATGCCCTTCTTGCCACCTGCCACCCGTCACTTGTCACTTTCATAATTTGTTTCTGGGCAACATTACACCTACCCAAATCCTGCTTAAATCATGCTGTATGAATGTGACGAGAGATTTTAGAGGGGGCAGAGGAGTGGAAACGCGGGCCTCTTCTAAAGGCTAATAAAGCCTGATAAAGCCAAAAAAATTATCAATGTGCTTGAAGACGATAACTCCCTCTCCTCCATCACCGATGGAGGAGAGGGAGTGGGGAGAGGAGGCGCTTATAATCTTCCTCCGCTCCGGTTCATTACGCGAAGAAACGTTTATGCTCTCAACCCTCAACTCCAACCCCTGCCAACTATTTGGCGGGATACCCCAGCACCGAAAGCATCTTCAAGCCGTAGCGCGTCCCCAATTCCCGATACCCGGCCGGCGTGAAATGCAAATGGTCCTCCGGGCGGCAGGCGCAGCCCGCCGAAGAGATGACATAACTGTTGGGGATCGTTTGCGGCAATGTATCAATGATCGGGTTCATGCTGGCGCAAATGCCGCCCACGTCCGCATTCACCACTTCACCGGCGAGCAGAGGCTGGTTCTGGCCCTGCAATCCAAGATCATTGATCAGGTTGTCGTACACGCCTTTGACTTTGTTCGGCCATTGTTTGTCGCCGGTGTTGGACTCGCCCTGATGCAGCACGAAGCCTTTGATGACGCCGTCCTTCTGCGCGAGCTTCGCCATCTCCACCAGGCGCGCATAAGGGTCTCCGTCGTAAGCCCGGATGATGCCTTTCATCCAGGACGGCGTGTTGGTGGCGGTGGCATAGGCCGCATAATTCGTCTTGTCAAACAACTCAATTTTGCAACCGGCCACGGCCACGGTGACAATGCCGATCTTGATGTTGGGCGGAAGATTGGAAGCCAGCGTGCGGCCAAAATAGTCGAGTGGACAAAGCCCGGTATTGGGGCGGCAGAGCGGGGGAACTGCGGTGTACCAATTGCCTTTGGTGCGGCCCAGGCCGGGGAAATCCACGGAGGCCAGGACCTGGAAACGCGGATCGACATTGATTTTATCCTGCTGCGGGATGCCGGCGGCGCCGGTCATATTGTAACCCTCCATATTCGATTGGCCGAAGCACACAAAGATCCAAAAGTTCGTGTCTTGCGAAAAGGCGCTCACGTTCGCCAGAACCAATGCCGCAGACAGCAACAGATATTTCATTGTGAATTAATTCGTTTTCGGTTTCCTGCCGGTGGCGACATCCATGACCGCGTCGTAAGCCGGCTTGGGTTGATCATTTTTATCGAACAAAAGCGGGTGCCCATTCGCCCGCCAGGACACCCCGTCGTTCACGCCCCAGAACGTGACCACTTTCACGTACTCATGGTGTTTCATGAATACTTTGAAGAGATTGGAGTACTGGTTGGCCAGGCGCAGGTCGGCTTTGCTGACAAGACCGCCCTGGGTGGTCGCGGCGTTGTTCCCAACATCCGCCCCAAAACCGCGCTGGCCGCCCTGCGCGCCGTTGACGTCCAGTTCAGTGATGTGGATGGGCAGACCGAGCGTCTCCAGGTCCGTCAATTCCTGGTCTTCCTGTTCTGGCGTCGGCGACGAGACGTTGACATGGGTCTGCGTGCCGATCGCGCCGACGGGAACGTGTTGCGCCTGCAACGACTTGATCAGCGCGATAAACTTTTGACGCTTGTCGGCATTCTCCAGGCCGTAGTCGTTGTACCGGAGAATCGCATCGGGATCCGCTTCGTGCGCGTACTCGAAGGCCTTGGCGATAAAGTCCGGCCCGATGATTTGCTCCCAGAGCGAGTTCCGCAGGATGTTCGTGCCGCGATCAGCGACGGCTTCGTTCACGACATCCCATACCTTGATCTTGCCTTTGTAACGCCCAACGACGGTGGCGATATGGTCGTACATGCGCTGCAACAACTCATCACGCGAGGCCCGCGGCCCGTTGTAAAATCCGAAACCGGCGGCAAAGCCCGGGCCACGGGTGGGAGGCGCATTCGTGCCGGACGCCGAGGCCGGCGGCAGATTAGTCCCTGCAAAAACCCAATTCGGAGTCTGGTTATGCCAGACGAGGCAGTGTCCCACAATAAACATGTGGTTGCGCACGCCGAAGTTCACATAAGCATCGGCCGGGCCGAAATCATAGCCATCCGGTCCCGGTCGCGGCTGGACGAGCGCCCACTTCAGGTCGTTCTCCGGCGATGTCTGGTTGAACTGTTCTTTGACCAGCGCAATGTCTTGGTCCACCTGCGCCTGCGTCCGGTTGACGTTGTCAGACTTCACTGCCGTACCCGTGGCAATGGCACGATTGATGGCGACGCCGACGAAGAAATCCTTGTGGTAAGCGCCCTTGAGCGTCGATTTCGCGCAACCGGATAGCAGGATCGCGCTTAAAACGAATGTGATCGGAACGATGTTTTTCATTGCAGTTCAAATAGTAAAAAGAAATTTCGTTTTGGACGCGATAGTAATTGAATAGAGAATCCTCCGATTTGCGGTCAATGATTTTGAACAGGAGATAACAAAGGGAACGGAGGCATCGTGGTTAAATCAATTGACAAAATTAGTGGCTGCGGCTCTGCTGGTCGCCACATGAAAGCTTCCGACATTTTTGGAGCAGCGGTCCGCACCATCGGGCTTCTGGTGATCCTTTACGGGGTGTATGATATCTGGAGCGGTTTTGACAATTTCTTTGAGAACCTCATCTGGCCTCCCAGCCAGGACAGTGACAGCGGCTCCAACACCGCTTCCACCTTAACCTATTTTGTGTTCGGCGTGCCGGAGCTCATCCTGGGCGTGCTGCTGTTCTTCCTCGCCGATTGGCTCGTCAAGCTCTCGTACCGCGATTAAGCGCCGTCACAACGACGCCATGTCGATCACGAAACGATATTTCACATCGCTTTTCACCAGCCGTTCGTAGGCCTCGTTCACCTTTTGGACGGGAATGACTTCAATGTCGGATACGATGTTGTGCTTGCCGCAAAAATCGAGCATCTCCTGCGTCTCGGGAATTCCGCCGATAAGCGAGCCAGTGAATTTCTTGCGTCCAAAGATCAGGTTGGACACATCCACGGACAATGGCTCGGGCGGCACGCCCACCTGCGCCAGCGTCGCGTCCCGTCTCAACAACTGCAGGTACGCATTGATGTCATGCTTCGCCGAAACCGTGTCGATGATGAAATCAAAAGTGTTCGCGTGCTTTTTCATCTCGTCCTCGTTTTTGGAGATGACCACCTCGTGCGCGCCCAACCGCTGCGCGTCTTTGGTCTTGCCCGGCGATGTTGTGAACACGACCACGTGCGCGCCCATGGCGTTGGCCAGCTTGACGCCCATGTGCCCAAGACCGCCCAGTCCGACCACACCCACCTTGTGTCCCTTGCCAATCTTGTGATGGCGCAGCGGCGAATACGTGGTGATACCCGCGCAGAGCAGGGGAGCAGCCCCCGCCAGGTCCAGGTTTTTGGGAACGTGCAGCACAAAGGATTCGTCCACCACCATGCTCTCGGAATACCCGCCGTAGGTCACGCCACCGTTCTTCTTGTCCTGGGAATTATAGGTGAACGTGGCCCCTTTCTCGCAAAACTGTTCCAGTCCTTCCTTGCAATTGGCGCATTCGCGGCAGGAATCCACCATGCAGCCGACGGCGGCGATATCGCCTTCCTTGAATTTCTTCACCGCTTTGCCCACACGGGTGACACGGCCGACGATTTCGTGGCCGGGAACCACCGGGTATTTGGTCTCTTCCCATTCATTGCGGACAATATGAACGTCGGTGTGGCAAATGCCGCAAAAGAGGATTTTGATCTGCACATCATGTTCTCCCGGTTCGCGGCGCTGGATGGAAAACGGCGCGAGCGGCGAAGTCTGGGTTTGGGCGGCGTAAGCTTTGGCGTTTGACATATCACAACTTTTTAACACAAGCGGCGGGTTTGTCCAATCTGCTGTCAAATTTCCTTTTCTTCACCCGTTTTCCGGTTATCTTGTTGTGCTCGATTTAAAATAAATGGACGCCGCGCACATTAGAAATTTTTGCATCATTGCCCACATTGACCACGGCAAGACGACACTCTCCGACCGCCTGTTGCACCGCACCGGCACCATCGCCACGCGTGACATGTCGGACCAGCTTCTCGATGCCATGGACCTCGAACGCGAACGCGGAATCACTATCAAGGCCCACCCGGTCACGATGCTGTACAAAGCCAAAAATGGCGAGACGTACGAACTGAACCTCATCGACACCCCCGGCCACGTGGATTTTGCGTACGAAGTCTCGCGCAGCTTGAGCGCGTGCGAAGGGGCGCTGCTGATCATCGATGCGGCGCAAGGCGTCGAGGCGCAGACGGTGGCAAACATGCACCTGGCGTCCGGCCACAACCTCACCATCGTCCCCGTCATTAACAAGATTGACCTGCCGCATGCGAATGTCGAACAGACCAAGAAGCAGCTGGAAGATATTCTGGCGATCGATTCAACGTTGGCGATTCTCGCGAGCGCTAAACAGGGCATCGGCATCGAGGAAATTCTCGAAGCGATCGTGGCCCGCATTCCGGCGCCGACACCCACCGGCGAGGCAAGCCTCCAGGCCCTGGCATTCGATTCCTATTTTGATACCTACAAAGGCGTCGTCACCCACGTGCGCATCTTCAACGGCGAGATAAAGCCGGGGATGCAGATCAAGTTGTTGCACTCGGGCAAAAACTGCGAAGTAAAAGAGGTCGGCAGTTTCAATCCCAAACCTTATCCGCGTGAAAAATTGGAGGTCGGCGAAACGGGTTACATCACGGCGAACATCAAATCTCCGGCCGACGTGAAGATGGGCGATACCATCACGGACGCGCGCCATCCGTCAGGGATGCTGCCCGGTTTCAAAGAGATCCATCCGATGGTGTTCAGCGGCATTTATCCCATCAACACCGCCGATTACGAACACCTGAAATCGTCGATGGGCAAGTTGAAGCTGAACGACTCGGCCTTCGCTTACTCGGCGGAAACTTCCGTGGCGCTCGGGTTTGGCTTTCGGTGCGGTTTCCTGGGGTTGCTGCACATGGAAATAGTGCAGGAACGCCTCCGCCGCGAGTACGACATGGACATTATCGCCACCTATCCGAGCGTGGTTTACCAGGTCTATCTCACTGACGGCACACACAAGCAGGTGGATAATCCGGCGTTTATGCCGGAGGTGACTTATATCGAGAAGATCGAGGAGCCGATGGTCAAGACATTCGTGATCTGCCCCAACGAAAACATCGGCGATATGATGGCGCTGATTTCCGAAAAGCGGGGAAACGTGGACCATACCGAGACGCTGGACTCCAAACGCGTGATGTTGACGGCGCTCATCCCGCTCAATGAAATCCTGATTGATTTCCACGATCGCATCAAAAGCATCACCCGCGGCTACGGCTCCATGGATTATGAGCAGGCCGGCTATTTGGAAAGCGACATGGTTAAGCTGGACATGCTCGTGAATACCGAGCCCATGGATGCCTTCTCGTGCATCGTCCATCGCACCAAAGCAGAGAGCAGGGGACGCGTCCTGGCGGAAAAACTCAAGGAAGTCATCCCGCGCCAGCAATTTGTAGTAAAAATCCAGGCGGCCATCGGCGGGAAAATCGTGGCATCGGAGACTGTCAGCGCCTTCCGGAAGGACGTGACGGCCAAGTGCTACGGCGGCGACGTATCGCGCAAACGCAAGCTGCTGGAGAAGCAGAAAGAGGGAAAAAAGCGGATGAAATCCATCGGGAATGTGAACATCCCGCAGGAAGCCTTCATCGAAGTGCTTAAGGCGTAACTGTTTATTTTTTCCAAACAGCGGTGGGCAGGCCTGCAAATTCAGCTTTCCATCCCTTTGTTCCGGGTCGGTAATATATAATCAAATTGCCGCAATCGGCAAAGGCAAGCTCATCGGCGTGCCGAGGCAGGCCTGTAATTTTTGGAGCGTTTCCTTCAAAATAAATCGCCACCACCCGGCTATTGAGGAACGCCTGCCCTTCAATTGTTTTGACGCTCTTTGGGACTATAATATTGGTCAGGGTTGAAAACTCGAAACCCATGATTTTAACGATCCCATCCGGAATGGTATAACTACCAGTTTTGCCTTCAGGACATTTTACGATCGCGGAGTCACGCTTGTTGAACAGCACACCATCCGCGGCGCCGTAAGTTGAATTATCTTTGTTCACAATGATGGCTTTTAAGTTCCTACAATCGGAAAAACATCCATCCCCGATGCTGATAACTTTTTTACCAATCGTGACTGTTGTCACGTTTGCACATCCATAAAACGCAGAATCGCCAATATCGGTCACGTCATCTGGAATTTTAACGCTTGTCAGGTTGGTGCATGAAGCAAAAGCAGCATCTCCGATATCTTTGAGTTTTTTGTCAAACAAAACGTTCGTCAAACCAAAGCAATTTTCAAACGTATGGGTCTCGATAATTTTGATATTGTCACCCATGGAAATACTTGTCAGATGCAATGAGCGTGGGAAGGAGTGATTTTCAATTTCAGTGACGCTGTTCGGCACTTTGAAATTACCGACTTTCGCTTCCGGATATTTGACGAGAACCGTGTTGTTGTTTTTGTATAAGACGCCATCCACACTGCTGTAGGTGGGATTTCGCAGGTCCACATTAATACTAGCAAGGTTTGGGCATTCCGAAAACGTGATCCATTCGTCTCCATCGTCTACAATCGTACTGACATTTTTCCCGATTGAAATGTTTGTGAGCGCGGTACAGCCATAAAACGAATGAGACTCAATGGTAGTCACGCTGTTGGGGATGGTAACGCCCGCCAGATGTTCAGCTTCGTGAAATGCATTATCGTCAAGTTCAATCACACCATCTGGAATAACGTAATTGCCTGTTTTGCCGCCGGGACAAGTAATAAGTTCAGTTCGATCCTTATTGAATAGAACGCCATCCACACTGCTGTATACTGAATTGGATGGATCAACAATAATCTTAGTCATCCTAACGCACCCGGTAAACGCAACTTCCCCGATATTGGTGACACTGGCTGGAATAATTATATCGGTCAAGTTATAGCAGTGGGAAAACGCACCAAACTCAATGCTTTTGAGACTGTCCGGCAATTTAACATGAGTCAGTTGGCCATGCCCCTCGTAAGCGATGCTTCCAATAACGGTGACGCCGTAGGGAATCACGAGGTTGGCTTGCTTTTGCACCCAGGGCATTACTACCGGCCCGGACATGGGTTGCATCTGTGCCTGCGTCGATACCACCCCCAGAAATCCAAGTCCAATCAAGGCGAAATAGTTTTTAAGGCTTATCACTTTTAAAGGAATGGCACCCGCAAATTCCTTGTCCGCTTCCGGATGAAGCAAATGATTCACAATCCGGCAATTTTACGCGCACGCCCCAGTGATTCTTCCAGAGGAACGCCTTTGACTTCGCCGGATTCAATTTCTGCAATGCGGCGGTCTGCTTCAGTTTTCCATGCCGACGCGACGGATGGTTCAACGCCACCGTGCCGCGCGAGCAGGATGCGATCAATCAATTCTGCCACCATGTCACCCGGCATTTCACGAGTTTCTTCAACAATCTCATCCAGCGTAATCGGCACGATTGAAGTCTGGCTCACGAAGTGAATTTTAACAAGGGCGAACGCCACGCAAACGCAAACTGCTGGAGAAGCAGAAGGAAGGAAAAAAACGGATGAAATCCATCGGCAACGTGAACATTCCGCAGGAAACGTTCATTGAAGTGCTCAAGGCGTAATCAATGCTACTGGTCGCCATGTCCGCCACCGGAAGAATGCACAGCACCGCTTGGGGCATGATTTTCTGTCCAGGGCCGGCTGGTGTGCAGTTGTAATGACTGACGGCTTTCCGGATGAACGGCATAGCGAGACGGCAGATTCCTGCCATGATACCAATGCCCGCCATCATTCCAGTAGTAATATCCGCCCGCCGGATAATAATAAACATCCACGTCTGGATAATAGTCGTATGAGTAATAGCCGTCCGGTCCCGGTCCATAAACCACGCAACCTACACATGACAATATCGCGAAGGCCATCAGGCTTAATGCAACTTGCAATAACTTTTTCATAATTCCATTTTTTAGCAGTTGGCGCGCCAGCATTCATGCAAGGGGAGGGGAATTTTCCTTTCATTTAGCCCGATTAAAGGTATTTTGGCGGGATTAAATTTGTGTAATTCCGTCAAATCTATGTCTAAAGGGAAATTATGATCCGTTGGCTGTTTTCCAAGACCGTGCGCGATGCCGGGGCGATGCATAAGCATGTCTATCGCATGTTATGTGCGCAGCGCGATTTGATTACGCCGGTGGCCTTTCAATTGGTGAGCGGGGCGTTGGTAGATTTGCGTAAAGCGCTTCATGATCGCGAACCGGTCGGGACAATTCGCGAAAAGATGTTGACTTGCGAAGAAGTGGCCAACAAATGGCTCAAGTCGTATCCGCATCCCCTCTGGCGCGAAAACGTGGAGGTATTGCTGGTGGCCATCGCCGTGGCCATGGCCATCCGCACATTCTTCGTTCAACCGTTCAAGATTCCCACCGGCTCCATGCAACCGACGCTCTATGGCGTGACGGCCGAACCCGATTACGGCCCGCTTTGGCGCGTGGCCGGCACCCCCGACCAGGCAAAAGCCGTGTACCAAAAAATCATGCAGGAGGAAAACGATATCGTCGTCCCGACGGGTTGGGCCCGGGTGAAGGATTGGTTCCATGGGATTTCGTACGTTAATTACGTCGCTCCGGTGGATGGGCAGGTGGAGGTGAGTCCCATGCTCCATTTCTTCATTTTTAATATCAAGCAGACCATTTCCATCGGCGGCGTCCAACACACTTTTTGGTTCCCGCCGGATTATGGCGAATCACAGGTCAAGTCGCCTGATGGCAATTTGATTGATCCGTTCATCTATCGGGCGGGCCTATTTTCGAACCGCTCCTTCAAAAAAGGTGATGTCGTGGTTAAATTGAAGGTGATAGCGGGGGACCACCTGTTCGTGGACCGCCTGACCTATAATTTCCGCAAACCGGCCCGCGGTGATATCGTTGTTTTTGAGACTAAGGGCATTCCCGAAGACCAGCGTAACCTCTACCAAATCCCCGACGATGAGTTCTACATCAAACGACTCTGCGGGTTGAGCGGCGAATCCATCCTGTTGCAACAGGATTACATCGCCACCAGCGTTGCGAATTCTGGCGGCGCAGATGTGCCGGTCGGACATCTTGTCGTGGATGGAAAGGCGCTCTCGGCCTCCACGCCGCATTTTGAAAACCTCTATTCCTTCGAAAATCCACCCGCCGGCGCGAAAACCATTCCCTATAAAGAGGACGGCTATTTCGGGCACGCCATGGTCCAACGACTGCAGCCCGGCCAGGAGGTCCAAATCCGGCCCAACCACCTGTTTGTCATGGGCGACAATACGATGGACAGCCTCGATTCGCGTTACTGGGGTGACTTTCCCGATTCAAGCATTGTTGGCAAGGCCTTCTTCGTTTATTGGCCGCTGTCATCGCGATTCGGCTGCGGCATCCAATAATCAATTAACATGAATGTCCCGAATGGCGAAACGGTATTGATCACCGGCGCAAGTTCGGGAATCGGCCTTGAGCTCGCCAGATTTTTTGCCGCTGAAAACGCCCTCAATGATTCCGCCAGGAAGACCAATCTGATTCTAGTGGCGCGAAATAAGCCCGCGCTGGAGGCCCTCGCGCAGGAACTCAATACAGAATATCAAGCGAAGGTCACAGTCCTTCCGGCGGATTTGTCCCTTCCCGATGAACCAAAACGCATCTTTAACGAGCTGCAGACCGCAAATGTCCACGTGGACGTGCTGGTCAATAATGCAGGCTTCGGCGCCATCGGAGCGTTCACGGAATTGCCGCTGGAACGCCAAATGGAAATGATCCAGGTGAACATCAGCGCATTGACCGCACTCACGCGCTTGTTCGCTCCGGGAATGGTCCGGGCGCGCCGCGGCGGAATCCTCAACGTGGGTTCGGTTGCCGGGTTTGTGGCCGGGCCGGGAATGGGAGTGTATTACGCCACCAAAGCGTTCGTCTTATCATTTAGCGAGGCACTGGCGGCGGAATTGGAGGGGACGGGGGTCATTGTCAGCGTCTTATGCCCGGGGCCTACCGCGACAAATTTCGGAAATGTGGCCGGATCCAAAAATGTGAAGATAGTACGCGTGCCGGGCATGACCGCCGAAGAAGTCGCGCGCCAGGGGCATCGGGACTTCCGGCGCGGAAAAGTCGTTGCCATCTCGGGCTTACAGAACAAGTTGCTCGTGTTTTTGATCCGCTTCACGCCGCGCTGGGTTTTGCGGAAGATGGTTAAAGGATTTAACGGGTTTAACCGGACTAAACCGGCTTAGCTGACCAGGCCGGTGAGATTAATTCTTTGTAATAATCTCGATAACCTTTGATTTAGTCGGGAGTTTTCTATTAATTTCATCAAGTTCTCTGTGGCTCACAACTGACAACGAACTAACTTTAAATTATGAAAAGAATTTTAGCTCTCATCGCCCTAACGGGCGCACACTTCCTGGCCCCAGCTATCCATGCCCAGGGTGATTACAAAGTCCTCGATACCACCAAACTTTTCGGCAATGGCGGCATCGATTATGTCTATGCCGAAAATGACGAGCGGCGCGTCTATGTGCCGCGCGGCGGAAACACCTACGTTTTCGGCCTGGACAGTCACCAATACATCGGTTGCATCACCAACATAGGCGGACATGGCATCGCCGTTGACACTAAATCGCATCATGGCTTCGGCAGTGCTCCCAAAATCGGCATGTTCGACACCGAAACAATGCAGAAAATCAAGGACATCGACGTCCAAGGCCGTCCCGATGGCATCCTTTTCGAGCCGTTCAGCGGCAAGGTTTTAATCCTAAGCCACGAGTCACCCAGCATCACCATGATTGATCCCGCCGATGGAACTGTAACGGGCACTATTGACGTGGGCGGGGCCATGGAACAGGCCCAAAGTGACGGCCAGGGAAAATTGTACGTGGATGTCGAGGATGAAAAGAAAATCGCCGTGGTGGATATGAAAGCCATGAAAGTCCTCACCGAATATGATCTTGGCGACAGCGCCGGAGAGCCGGGCGGACTGGGGCTCGACGCTCAGAACCACATTCTATTTGCGATGTGCTCCAATCCCGGCGTATGCATGGTCGTCAATGCCGATAACGGCAAAATCCTGGACACCTTGCCCATTCACAGTGGAACGGACGGCGGCGGCTTTAATCCCGCCACCATGGAGGCCTGGAGTTCGCAGCGCGACGGAACCCTCACCATCATCAAAGAAAACAGCCCCACCAGCTTTGCAATTGAGCAAACCGTGACGACCAAGGCCGGCTGCAAGACTTCATCCCTTGACACAAAGAACAATCAAATTGTTTTGATTTGCACCGAACGCATGCCCCAGGCCACCAATGCTCCCGCCATGACCCCGCCGCCTATGACGCCCACCAACGGGCCTGGAGGCCAGCGCCGTTTCGGCGGACGCGGCGGCCCCGGCAATCTTGATGTGCTCTGGGTCGGCCGTTGATTTTCTCCATTCTTAAGGCGGCGCCCATCGGCTAATAATCACCAAAATAAATGAACCGGATTTTGGTCATATGGTCTTGAATACTTACCTCAATAGATCCACCCAATTCATTACTCGAACTCGCCCAAAAATCATCGAATTGGGGATAGTGTATCACTTTGCCGTCGCTGACGAACGGTACATCTACCAGACGGTTCGTAATACATGGGCATCCTGAGCCATCAGCGGGAGTCGCATCAAATTGCTTGGTTTGAAGCAACTCAGCATAAGCCCGCATATCTACCGGACCTCCTTTGGGGCCGACTAAATAAACCTCACCGTCAATCCCGTCAGCACCTCCTATTACTGGATCGACCCGTATGATTCGCCCGGCCCTGGGCAACGGAAAACGGAAATCACAATACAACATCCGGCAATAAAAAATATTTCCCGGCTCGACCGAAACAGACGGCAATTTTTCGTGCATTCTGGGAAAACTGCGAAGAGGCGGCATCAACACATATACGACCAATGCAGCATAGGCTACAGGAACCCAAAATACTGCGATTGCGAGGCTAATTAGAATACGTTTTGGCAAACGAACCCACACTAGCGCGGAGAAAATAATGATTCCGATAATTATGAATGCAATCGAAGCCATAATCGCAAATTTGCGCTCATACTTCGCCTCGCTCAATAAAAAATTGCAATTATTTAATACCTTAACAAAGGGCAGGGGACTTGGTTTTCGAGTTATATCCCGATCGGGACCGTAAAATACTTCTGCAGAATTAATGCAATGCTGCCTTTCAGGCGGGGCGGGGGCTGGGACACGCTGGGCACAATTTTTACAGCAGCATGAGTGGACACCCGGTTCCGGATTATTTCCGCCATGATCGGATTGACTTTGTTCCATTGGGCCGTGACATCGCCGACGATGGCGATCACATCCGGGGCGAACCCGGTCACGAGCATAGCAATGCCCGCGCCCAGATATTCAGCTATATGCTTCAAAGCTTCCAATGCCAGCTTATCACCTTGATCCACCAATTGCAGAAGGTCTCCGAAGTTTTTCACAGAACCTTTCCTGCCGCCGCCGGACTTTGCGTCGTTGTAATAACGCACGGCGGCAGTATTGGACGCGTACATTTCCCAGCAGCCGTAATTGCCGCAACTGCACAGGGGACCTTTCTCGTTAATGGTCACATGCCCGAACTCGCCGGCAAGGCCTGACGAGCCGCGGATAAGCTGATTGTTCAAGATCATTCCCACGCCGATGCCCTCGGAAACCGTGACCACCACCAGGTTGCGAACGTTCTCCATATGCTTGCCGAACCAGAATTCCGACAGGGCGCAGGCATTGGCGGCGTTTTCCATGTTCACGGTGAGTCCCGTGGCGTTCTCCAATTGTTTTTTCAGGTCCGTTGCGTGCCATCCAAGGTTCGGGGCAAATATCAGTTTTTGGGATAATAGATTGATGCGGCCGGGAACACTCACGCCGATATCTTCATAACTCATCCGCGGATATTTCGTCATCCAATCGCGAATGCATCGTCCCGCGTGGCCGACGAATGTAGTTGCGTCCGCCGGCGTGGGAATCGTCTCCCGGACAAGAAAATGGCCGCTTAAATTGGCCAGGGCGAGCTCTGTCACACAAGGCTGGATGTTGATCCCGAAAATACCCGCGCGGTTTTCATTGAGATGCAAAAAAGTCGGCCGGCGGCCCCGGGGCAATTTTCCGGTCGTGCCTTCGAGCAGCCAGCGGTCTTTGATCAACTGCTTGGTGATGACGGATACGGAACTGCGTTGCAGGCCTGAATCGCGCATCAGGTCGGCCCGTGAGATCGGCTGTCGTTCCCGCACGAGGTTGAGAATGATGCGGGAATTGATATCGCGGGCGGTTTCGCTCGTCGCCACCTGAAAATTGTTCAGATCAATTTTATACATGAATCAAAAAACTCGCAAATGTCCCGGCCTGGCTTCTTAACGATTTCGACCGCCTCGATTAATTGCAAACACAGCTTATTTAGGATGCAAGTCATCATAGGCAAAGCAGGGCACCAGCCAAGCCCTCAAATTTCACTACATGATGCATTCTGCTGTGTTTAGATTAGTAGCGAAACAAACAATCACAATCATTTAAACTGTATTATCCCATAGGTAAAATATCCAAAACTCCAAATATTATCCAAGAATCTCCAGCATTGTTATAGTTAGACAATGTTTGACAACTTTACACCTTGATTTGCAATAGTTTATACGGTCAAAAGTTTCCGCGTTTTTTTTCATTTTTCGTGTTGACACACTTAGAAATGGGGCGTTATTGCCCTCGCCCATTCAGGCTTTTCGAGAGAGCTTTCTGGGGTTTGTCCCATTACAGGAAGTTTCGTGCCATCACGCAATTTCACCCATCGTTTACCGATAGCCGCCACGTCGTTCGTGTCCAAAATCATCCCGTTACTTAGAAATACTTCCACGCCGTCAGGACTGGAGGCAACGCCAGTGACGTTGACGCCGACCCAGTCCTGAGACGTGGACCCCGTGTTCGCTGTAGGCTGCGTGACCGTCACGGTCCCAACAGGTACTTGAGGAAATTGCATTACAGGGATTGGAATATGCACCGGAGCCATTACAGTTGGTCCGGAGCCCGCGCCGGCCGACACCCTGGTATGTATCGGTTTGACAGCCATTGCGCTCGTAGCACCGCGCTTAACGCCAGTGAAGGCCGCCCCAACGACGTGTCTGGTTACGAAAGTAAAACCGAACGTGAGAACGTGCGGCACCGTCCACGCACCAACCAAAATGACCATTATGACTATTGGAATGACAACGAACGGTGAACGGCCATGGTATTTTTCGCCGTGGAGCAGGGCATTACCGCTCATTGAGCTCGTCATCATAGTATCATACAAATCGTGGTACCGGCGTTTTTTGTCCAAAGAATACCAACCGGACATGGTGGGTTTTTCCAGCCGAGAGGGCATGTCACTTTGCGAGTACCAATGCCAGCGAAAACGGTCCTTAATAGTCATGCCGAACGTGAGCGGACTTTTGCTCATGTTCTGCACCTGAAACCATTCAGTTGTTAATCGGCGAAAGTTTTTGTCAACCTTTTCGGGATGCTGCGTAATCCAGAAAAGGTTGTCGTCAAGCCGACGCAGTTCTGAAACATACCAATCACATGCCGCACCAACAGTTTGATAATATAACGGCGGGAATTTTTTATGTGCTTCGTCAATAAAATAGTCAATTCCACGGTTTCCTCGAACGTCACCACATCGGAAAGCAAAATCAGGCACAACTTTAAACACGTCATTCTTTTTGTTTGGCAAGCAGAGCAAGCGCGAGCGGCCATATTTCCATTCGGATTCGACGTAAGCAACCTTTCCGCTTTGCAGCTGTTCAGAGACATATGCTTCGTCGTAACCATCGGCAGGAACGTAACGCCAGAACTCCCGCGCTTGCTCGAAATCCAAATACACGATGCGTTTGCTAACGTCGATTGGCCTCTTAATAAACATGTGGCAATATTCCGCTATGGTCCACAAGCGGCCGCTTGCATTTGACATGACCAAAGGAATATCAGTGACGATGAGACGGTCGGTTTTTTCCAAACTTTTGATTATCTGGATGACAGACCAAAGAGTTTTACCGCCTCCGATTCGTGCTGTGATGGCAGTAATATCAGCCATGAGATAATTCCATAAGGATAAACCAAAGCGTTAATATTGCCCAACCCATGAGCAGGTAGAACCAAATCGTGGGCTTATTTTTATAGATCTCCGCATAACGTTTGCTGCTGATGCGTTGTGAGTCAGGCACGCGCGAGATCACTAAACGGTCCTCCTGACCCGGTGTCGTCAATTTATCGGTTCTGGTTTCTTTGTTAATCATTCGGAAAATGGGGAGGGCGTGGAGAAATAACCGCCATGATTGCCGATATCATCACGTAAAAACCGCCGAGATAAAGACCGTCCCAAATGCCCTGGATGAAACACCCCTCATCGTCAACCCAGTCAGAAAAGGAGGAGGTGGACGTGATGACAACAGGGACGGGATTTGTCGAAATGAGAAAGACCTCGTTCGTCACCGTGACGTAATTTGTGACCTGGGCAGAGAGAAGTAGAGGAAAGACCAAACAAACGAGGATGTAAGTAATTTTTTTCATGCAAGAAAAAATAAAACAATGGCTTGAACAAACGCAAATGAAGGAACCATCACCAGATAACGCCACGCCATCCAGGAGATGAAAGAGGAAAGCATGGCGGTGATAGGAAGAAACGCCGTAAGAATGTCCCAACCAGGCCAAGCCGTGGCACCACTAACTGTTGTCTTTAAAGTGGCAACACCAGATGCACCAGCAGAGAGAGGCGCGGTGACGGAGCCCGAGGAAATGACTTGAGAAATGTAAAAAATAAGAATACCAGCAAGGACCGTAGCCGTTACGATGGACAAATTAACACCAAGAATTTCCTGCTTATTTCCCTCCAACTGACGTTGTTGCATCGTGTCTTTGAGAGCTTCGCGCAAACATTCGAGAGCCCAGAGGAAAAAGGAAAAATTGAAAATGAGCAGGATAAAGCTCCGAACAATGGGAGCCCAGGTGGAAAGGGCAGGGGCGAAAGAGGCAACATCAGCAAAAACCAAGTCGAGAGAAGGAGGGGTCCAAGTAGTAGCAACACCACCATAAGGAAGAGAAAGGTGAGGACCAGGAAAAGTGACTGAGGGCATCGCGATTTGAGACGCTGACGCAGTCATGTTTCCGCCAGACCCATCAAAGTTCGTGGAAAGCCCCGACGTGGTCAACGAGCCGGCAAACGAATTGCTGGACCACAAGTTTGAAAACACGGCGCCGGCGGCCACGGCTTCGTTTGAAAGGACGGTTGGGGCGCCGACGCCGTTACTACCAAACTGAAATGCTCCATTGGTGACAGTGCCATTAAGCATGAGCCCAATTTGCTCAGCGTTCACCGTGGCGCGATTTGTGTCCTGAACTATCGTGTTTGAATCACTGTTACCCGCACCGGAAAAATTGGTAAGATAAAGAATAGAGCCATTGATAGTGTCAAGAGTATCGTCATGATAATATGAAGGAATTTGAGCAAATGCTGGTGTTGGTTCAACAAAAAACGAGGAAATAATAAGAGTAAGAAGCCAGTTTGAGAGGCCACACGCATACCAGGAAGAAAAAAGAGTAAAAACAACGGCCACGACAGAAAACTCAAAGTCCTCATCCGACATTTTTTCTGGTTTCATCGGTAACTCCTCAGATAACGGTAAACGAAGTAACAAACCGTAAAGTAAACGACAACACGAATGAGGGAACGGAAAAAAGAGAGAGAAAGGAGAAAAAGAAAACGTTTCATTCGCCACCCCCAATGTTATCCCAATTCGTCTGGTATTGTGAGAGAGCAGGACATAAACGGAGATAGGTAGGATGCCAATTTGTAGTAACGTTCCAATAACCGTTGCCCTCATTCCCACTCTGAACAAAATTTGAAGAATAAAACGAAGTGTAGATATTATTGCAACCATTGGTTCGCAACCAATTCGGATATAACCCGTTTGCAAAGCCGTTGAAGTCTGCAACTTCAAGCAATGGTGTTGAATCCGAGCCAATATGAAGATCTCCAGGCTGAAAATACAGAGGAGAATAAACGGTGGCAAAATAGTCGTCGGGACCAATGTAAGGATATACAAAATTCGTAATATTATCCTCTGTTGAAACCTCCGCATCCCATGCTACAAAAACGAGCTCGTATCCAGTTGCTAAAGCCATTGAATTGCTGGTCACAAGCAACGGGCATGAATAGCCGAAATAAATATTATAAATTCCGTCCACGTCACCATACGTAGCATCCTGTTGGAATGTTCCCGCGAACACTACATTTGTATAATCGTTGTTATTGTTAGTTGGAGCAAAGTTTTCAAGACCCGCATAACCGTAGTTCGTGTCAGAAAAGAAATAAAGCATCCCAGGCGGGTAACCTGATTGATAATATCGAGTAAAATCAAACGATGCCCCAATGTATTTTTGTGGATAGTCGTTTGAAAAATTGAGAGTGATTGTCTGATTGGTATTTACTCCATCGTTGAACATTCCCCATTCAGGGTACCCGTTCGTTGGGATGGGAAACGAATAAGAGACTGGCAAAGGACTATTAGCAGTTATCTGGTAAAACGCGCCCTCATCAATAAGCTTATACGTCTGGGCATAACCATGAAGGGTTATGCTGGTTTGAGACCGAGGCACACAGAATATTAACGTGTTCTCACCAAGAGACCTATCAGGGGGTGTGCCATCGTAACACGGGCCAGAGTCAGACGGCACACTGTACCCTGACGTATAATAATTAGTTGGATTTTCTTCCATGGCCTGACCGGAAATAATGTCGTAAGGGTCAGAGAACACCACGGGAGAAAAGTTAAGATCTACGTAGCTATTGCTTGGACACAAAACATTAACGCTGTTGTTGGTGTTGAAAATGAAGGTGTACCCTAACGATTGAAGAATAGACGAGACAAGAAAAACGCACCCAAGAATGGCAAGAACAGTCCGGCGAGATAAAAAAATAAAAGCATACATTTGAAATAAGGGTGACGCAGCGCACCCCGTTACGATTACCGACGGCGCATAACCTTGAGCAGCCACCCAATCAGAATCAACACGGCACTCGCGGCGATATAAAACGACACGGTGTTGACGAACGGCGTTTGCACATTGTTAACAATGGGCGACGGGTCCGGCATGTTGGTGAACAGGGTAACTTGCGCATGGACAGCCGAAGTCTTGAGCAGCACTAAAGCCAGTACGCACAAGAACAGGATGTATTTGAGCAGTTTCATAATTTTTATCATTATGTGATTGAGAACCATAACAACCCTTGCCTATGGTCGGGCAAAGGCGAACCTGCCGTTCTCCCTGGCAGATTCAAAAGTGGTCGTGCCAACGTCCATCGGACCCTTTAAATTTTCCAAAGTTCTTGGAAACATAGGCTTCCGATTTCCCTTCCTGAAATTCAGCATCCTTGTGCCGCAACATGACTTTACGAATCCAAAGGATGACGACGAGCAACGCAGAAGCGGCAATAACAAACGCGCAAGTTTTTTCAAAAGGTGAAACGGTATTTTGCCAAATCGCGTTCGGGTCAAACACACCAGCAAACCAAGCAAAAAAAAACCTACTGTCCCAGGTTCAGGCGCATCGCTGACAGGTTGAATTGATATTCCGTTACCAGCCGAATTTTCAGACATATCGTAAGAACCAGCCCCAAAATAATCAGGCCCATTCGAGTTACTCGTTTGAAATTCAGTACCGTTGCCGTTTTCGGGATCATAAACGTCAACTGTCCCGTTAAAAGTTGAACCGTTCACAATTACCGGAACAGAAAATGTTAGACTGGTGGAAGATGAAGTGCCGTTGTTAATCATTAACCCCGTACCAGCTTCGTCAAGAAGTGATGAATACCCCTCTGAACCAGTACTGGTCACAGACTGTACATTGTATTCAATGTTTCCATTGCTATAGTTGAACTCCATAAAGAAGTTCTGGTTTGGATCCCAAACGGACGCAGTAGACGGAAAATTAAGTGTATAGGTAAGTTCTTGAGCTCCGACACGCACAAGATGAAGTCCAACAAAAACCAACGCGAGCAGTAATTTTTTCATAGTTCACTGATTTTGGCTTTCAGCGCAGAATGTCAAAATCCGCTATTAACTGATTGCCTGTTTCGTTCCGACGTTTTAAGTTGACCAAAATCCAAGTAACTTGCGAAGATACAGGAACGTTAGCTAACGAATCATTATGACACCGGATAACTTACGGGAAAGCATCGCGGCAACTTTCAACTTCATGCCGTGGTACATGAAGGCATTTTATTTCGTCATTGCAGCGGGACAACTGGCTTGCGCTGTTTGCCTGCCTTTAATCGTTTTGAAATTGTGGATTGGCAGTAACGTTCAAGCTCCGAAAGGCGTATCAGTTCCCGTCCCTCGTCGTGTTCAGGAATCACAAGACCGGCGCGAAGCTTTGTCAAAAATACGGGATGAGACACGTCAAGAAGTTCAGCAGCAAGAGAGCGGGGGATACGTGGGTCCTTCCGCCACTGACGAAGCCGCTGAAGCGAAGCTCGATGACGATTCACGATTTCTACCGCGGTCATAATTTCCCCCCATTCGACTTACGAACATACTCACGATAAACTTCATTATGGTCCACTTCGATATTCCTTTCAGAAAACCACATTGATATTTCTCGAAAAGTAAACCCCTTTTCGTCGTGCAATAAAACGATAGTCCTTCGTTGATTTTTTAACAGCGTTCTTTGTTTTACAACTTCAAGTTTAGCTTCCTTGAAAAATTGGAGCACTATATTCATTTTTTCCTCGAGCCTGGATTATCTAAGACAAGTTTGCGGTCAAATGATTCAATGGCAGAAACCGCCAGCCCGGCAACCTTAATTAAATGCTGGCGCCGTTCCATTGGCGTGGACTTATCAGCCCTCAAATTGTGGTCATCTATACAGCGATGCCACATTTCATCAGGCATAGCATCATCATGAGCTAAATCATTTGGACCGCTTCCATATTTTGTGCGGCCATGCTCTTGTTCCCTTTGTATTTCACAAATTATTTGTGCGTTCATTTTGTTCCATTACTTGCCGGCAAGGTATAGTCACCTAATTGATTGCCGTGTCGCAGGCCGGACACCGCTGACAAACAATCTCATAAATATCGGGATTCAATTCACCGAGAGCGAGCCACACCCAATATTTATATTTTTGGTACCGGCCACATTGTGTACAGTACAGTATTTTCACGCGCTCAATTTGCATTCCGAGGTGGAATTGCGTTGATTCGTATCTTTTTTTCATATTTCACCAAAGAGGTTACTCAAGCACGCCCCTGCCCGCCGCTTACGCGGCGGGGCAGGGGGCGAAGCCTGCTATATTTCAGGTCGAACATTAAGGAGCTCACAATTCCGACTTGCGGCCAGACCAACACATCTATTGATTCGCCCTCACTTGCTGCTTTCGGCTCAAATATGCCGATACCAGAAATTACTGGACAGCAACGGTGCAAATCCTCGACTCCGAGCCGATCTGTGGACCCGCCAGTGTGTTTACTGCTCGTTCTTGCCTGTCAGCGGCACCGATTCTCCGACGTATGCACCGCAACGCCGTTAATGAGATGATCAGTGATTGTTTTGAACCTGTTTTCGCCAGCTCGTAAATGTCCGCACCGGCGTCCACGTCCTTCGTGATATAAGCGACCGCTGAATCGGTTTGGTTCTGGTCAATGGCGCGAAAGTGAGCAATGCCGTAGCGTTGCAACCACCACTTACGCGCAATCGACGAATAACCTGTTTTAACCACGAAGTACCCAATGAATTTGGGTTCAACCAATATTAGAAGGTGCAGGTGTCGCCGTCCGTTAACTTCACCCGTTTCGACCCGAATTACATACTGCAAACTTTCGTATTTGAGTCGTTGCACATGCGCACACCATTTAAGCAGCTTTTCAGCCGCCATTACCGCGAGCCCCTCTGATGGTTCCTTACGGAACGTCAAAGAGCAAAAGACCGTCCAAGGTACTCGCGACAATGCCAGGCTAAATGGTGGTTGCATTGTTTTACTTGTGCAGTTCCAAAGAACCGCTCATTTGAGGCCGACCTGCGAAGATCGCCCGAATGTTGGTCACAGTTAATTTGACCAGCTTGCCGACGAGTTTACCTTTGAAGGCCTTCTCGTCTTGACGCAAACTGTAGTCAAACATCTGTAACAACGGTTTGGCGTTCTCCTCCATACAAGTGACCTGAACGTATTCCTTCCCGTCTTTTTCTTGGGAAGACTCCGCAAGCACTTTTGCTAGGATTTCCATAGTTTGTTACTTTCGTTTTATCACGCGTGGTTTGGTGCCTCCGCCTGTTGCGTGACAACACAGGGAAGGAAAGCGATTTTGGGTTCAATACCGACTTGTTTTGAAATGGCTTCGAGGTGCCACCGGATAACAGCCAAGTCACCTCGAAAGTCGGGTTCCTCGAGCGGATGACATTCCCGCTCTAACGAACGCAACAAATCACCGAGATGTGCTTTCTCCTTATCCGACAGCACCCCGTAATCTTCATCTGAAAGCAGACCAATGAGATCGGCGTTCCGAACGAACCTAAGCCAGTTTCTGGCCTCATCCTTGAGACCAGCTTTTGCAAGGTCACGTGCACCATTGAGGTAAATCGTGACAAAGTTTCTGACGGCAAACAGCCTGATTTGTAGTTCACACTTCATGTCATTAATACGGGCGAACAGCACGTTTATATCATGGGTTTTAAAATATTGTGTGTTTTCGGGGCTATGATCACTATAGTTAGACAATGTTTGTTATATTCAATTAAGATTTGACAAAACGGACTCTTTTGGTATTATTCGTTACAGTATGACAAGGAGTGTTTTGCCCCTAATGTTCGCTGCGGTGACAGCCATGTTTGCGCTGCCCTCTTCCACCTTTGCGATGGACCGCTGGGAAGCCTTGTCGATGATTGAAAGCGGAGACAATGATCACGCGATTGGACAACGCGGAGAGGTTTCCCGGTACCAGATCCTGCCTGCTCTTTGGCCAGGCGGAAATCCTCAGAACGAGCAGGAGGCCTTAAGCGCAGCACGCGCCATCATGGGTGTGCGCCTGGCGCGCTTTGAAAAGATTCATCGACGCCCGGCAAATGATTTTGAATTTTACATCCTCTGGAACGCGCCCTGGGAGGCCGATCATCCCAGCAGAGCTGTCAGTGAACGCGCCCGGCGTTTTGCCAACCTGGCCGAGTCCGCCGAGTCGGCAAGGCATTAGCCTCATATACGGTCAAATAATCTTCGACCGTCTTCGCCCAGGAGAAATCAGCTTTCATTCCATTGTGCCGGAACTTCCGGAGCAATTCCGGTTGTTCATACAACGCCAGCGCTTTGCGGATGGCTTTGGCCAGGGCCCGCGACGAAAATTCCTGGAATTTGATGCCGTTGGCGTGCTCAGGATCTTCTTTTAAATCAATGACGCTGTCATCCAGGCCGCCCGTGGCGCGCACAATGGGAATCGTACCGTAACGCAAACTGTACATCTGGTTCAAGCCGCTCGGCTCAAACCGGGAAGGCATAATGTAAAAGTCGCAGGCGGCCTCGATGCGATGCGCCAGGCCTTCGTTATAGCCCACGCGCACGGCGACCTGGTCTGGAAAACGCCGTGCCAACTCATGGTAACCGCGCTCGTACGCTGCCGAGCCGCTGCCGAGCAGCACAAATTGCATATTCGCGCTCAACATCTCCTCAAGCGCGCCCAATTGGATGTCCACGCCCTTTTGCTCCGCCAACCTGGTGATGGTGCCAAAAAGCGGCGTGCCTTTACTCTCAGGCAGATTGAGTTCCTTTTGCAAAGCGGGCTTGTTGGCCGCTTTGCCCGCTGGTCGCGTGGCGGAATACGTTTTGAGTAGAGAGGCATCGGTATCGGGGTTCCATTCACTGTAATCCACACCATTAAGGATCCCGCAAAACGAATCCTTCCGTTTTCGCAACAGCCCGTCCAGCGCGCAACCGCATTCCTCGGTCATGATTTCGCGCGCATATCGCGGACTGACCGTCGTGATGCAGTCGGCCAACGCGATTCCCGCTTTGAGGCAATTTAACTGCTCATAAAATTCGGACGTGTCCGGCGTGAAATACTCCGGCGGAAGATTCGTCAGGGCAAACGCGGGTGCCGGAAAAATTCCCTGGTACGCCAGGTTATGGATGGTCAGGCAGGTGCGCGGGGGGCTCCCCCACCCTTTATTGCGCTGCTGATTTTGGATCAGCGCGGACACAAACGCCGCCTGCCAGTCGTGGACATGGACAATGTCCGGCCGCCACGGCAGGTAACGCGCCAGATGAGCCGCGCATTTCGAAAAGAAAATGAACCGTTCCGCGTTGTCCGTGTAACTGAGATTGTCCTCTAAATAGATGCCGGCGCGGTCATAGAACTCCGGTTGACGGATGAAATAAACCGTCAGGTTCTTTTCCGGTTGCAGTGAAAATAATTCCGCCTGGTAATGCCGGTCGCCCAGCGGTAAATCGAACCGCCAATCCGCTCGTTGGAGTTCCGGAAACCGTTCCGGAATACCCCGGTATAGCGGCGTCACGATCCGCGCTTCATGTCCCGCACGCGCCAGCGCTCTGCTCAACGCAGACACCATGTCGGCAAGCCCGCCCGTCTTGGAGTACGGGTGAACTTCGCTGCTCGCAAGCAATATTTTCATGCAAGAAACTGTCAGGCCGCGGGAGTGATCCTGTCAGTTTTCAAATACGGCCGGAGCGGCTCCGGGATGACGACGCTTCCATCCGCCTGCTGGCAGGTTTCAATCAGGGCCACGAATAATCGCGCCAGCGCCGTGCCGCTCCCGTTAAGGATGTGTGGAAACTTGTTCTCGCCGCCTTCCGTTTTGAACCGCAGGTTCATCCGGCGCGACTGAAAATCTTCGCAATTGGAGCAGCTTGAAACCTCGAGATAGCTTCCCTGCCCCGGCGCCCATACTTCGATATCATATGTTTTGGCGCTGCCGAAACCCATGTCCCCGGTGCAAAGCATGATGACGCGATAATGCAATCCGAGCAATTGCAGGACCTTCTCCGCATTTGCGACCATTTTTTCCAATTCATCATAGCCGGCTTCCGGCTTTACGATTTTGATCAACTCCACCTTGTCGAATTGATGCACCCGGATCATGCCTCGCGTGCCAAGGCCCGCCGCCCCGGCTTCACCGCGGAAACAAGGTGTGTACGCGCAATAAAAAATGGGGAGGTTTTTCTCCGGCAAAATTTCTTCCCGATGTATGTTAGCCACCGGCGTTTCCGCCGTTGGCACCAGATACAATTTCCCAAGCTTTTCTTTGTCGTCCCCTTCCGCCACGCCGTAATACTGGTCCTTGAATTTGGGGAACTGTCCCACCCCTTCGAGGCAATGCGGCCCCACCATGAATGGCGGCGAGACTTCGGTATAACCGTGCTGGCTCACGTGCAGATCTAGCAAGAATTGGATCAACGCCCGTTCCAACCGCGCCCCCCAATTCGTATAAAGCAAAAATCCGCTCCCGGATAATTTCGCTCCGCGCGCAAAATCCACCAGCTTCAGACTTTCGCAAAGCTCCACATGGGATTTGGGCTTAAAAGCATAATTTTGCTTTTCGCCGTGGATGCGGATGACGGGATTGTCCTCCGCTGTTTTTCCGATGGGAACCGAATCGTGCGGCAGGTTTGGCAATTGAAGCATCAAGGCGTCACGGGCCACCTCCACTTGCGTAGCTTCCTTGTCCAAGGCTGCGATTTTGTCTCCCAAATCCTTCGTTTCCGCTTTTTTGGCCTCGGCTTCGGCGGTCTTCTTTTGTCCCATCAACGCCCCGATCTCCTTGGAAACACGGTTGCGCTGGGCCTTGAACGCCTCCACTTCCGCCAGGATTTTCCGGCGCTGTTCATCCAGCTTCAGCAATTCGTCAATCTTTGCCTCGTCCCCTGCCCCGCGGGTGGCGAGGCGTTGGCGCACAAAATCCGTCTTTTCGCGAATCAATTTGATGTCGAGCACTGTGAAATTATAGAAGCAAAATCGTCAGCAGCAAGATTCAACCGTGCCGCGCCTATTGCAGGATCACACTATAAAAGCGGGCGCTGTTTGTGGCATGTGTATCCGTAAACTGATAATACCCAGCCGGCGCTTCGGTGGGTGTTCCCAGGGTGTTCCAATTCGCGATTGCTGTGCTGGCGTTCGTCGTCTCAATGAGACCGTACGCCATGCCTGTCACATTGGTGAACGTCAGTTGAATCTTGTTGGCGCCGGATTGCTGAGCCATCTGGATTGGCGCTGCGTAATTCAAATCGTACCCCAGGATATTCATGGCCACCAGGTCCGGGTATGACAAAGTGTCCTCATTGTCATTGATCGCCGAGGCATCAAAGGAATCCGGCGGAGAACTTGGCCACGCCCAATCCTGGATATCCTCATTATCTTCTGGCGGATCATAATTCTTCAAATTGTTCGTGCCGTCGTTGATCGAAAAATAAACTCCATCATCATTGTAACTCATGCTTCGGCCGCCACTGTTGGTGAACCGGAACAAATCATATGGGACGTAATTGCTGGCTGTATCCAACCCAAAATTAACCCGACCCATCACCTCGGTGATTTCATGCTCTGCGACTCCGATAAAATCAAAGTCATCGAAATTGCCTGCCCGGTTTGTCGCCGCAAAATTAAAGTCGTAATTTGTGGTAAAGCCCACAAATCCATCATTGGAGGAATCAGAAGCAATTATACCTAAAGCCTTCGCCTCTGCGCGCGGCACATACCATAGCGACCCTGAAGGAGACGGGTCCGAACCTGGCAAGCTCGCAACCGCGTTTGTCTGTACCGCGGTTTTTCTGGATGAACTCATCTTGCTGACAATCTGTGAGTAACTGCTTGATACAGCCGTCATATAACTCGCCCCCAAGCCGATCCCGCCGCTAAACGGATTATTGGTGCCACTCGTTCCCCAAAAGACACTGATATTGATCGTGATTGGATTGGTATAAAGCTGTTCAATGGTTTGCACCGCCACCGCAAAAGACGCTTCAAACTGCGCGGCATTCGCATTCTCCGTCACATTTGTCTCATAATACGGATTAATGATGAGTGCACGGGCTGTATAACTGAAGGTAAACAGCAACAGGGCGCAAAAAGCCGTCGCTTTAGCGATGAAAAGTCCACGATTGATAAACATGGCCTGTTTGTGGGTTTCTTACGCCAGACATCCTATCATGATTCTTTTACGAGTCAAGTTTTGCCCGCCGGACTAATCTGAAAATGGATATTCACGCAGCATTCGCACGGAATCAGTGGACGCATACCAGTCGCCTTCAAGCAGTTGAAGCGATCGCGCGTGCATTTCGCCGAAATCCACATCTCGATGAGTGGCCAGAAATGTTTTCAATGTCTTCCACTCCGGCATCGGCTTTGAGAATCGGGCAATGGTCACGTGGGCAGCCACAATTTTATAGCGCCGGTCAATATCCGCGCTCAGCCCGCTTTGCGAAAGCGCCACGCGTAAATCGTTTCGCAGCCTGCTCAATTCTTCGCCAACAGGAAATCCCTGGATCATTATCGCGTCCCGGGATGCCGTGACGCCGCGGAACTTAATCGAAAAGGCCGTCCGTCCTTTCAATACCCGGTCCAACACCGCGATATATTCCGGCAATCTTTTTACAGATGCCCGCCAAAATTCGCTGCCCGGGATCACTGCCAAAACCGTTATATGAAATTCTTCCGGCCGGTAAAAATACTGCTCCTTTGCCATGGTGGCGATTTGACAACTGAAAGTCCTTCACCCGCGCCTGCACTTCAGCATTTGGCCGGACAACCAAGGTCACTCCTCTGCGGGTGTCCCCTGCCCTGTTGGTCAAAAATGGATCAATCCGGGGGCCGGTGTTGTTAAAGGCGTCCGCCGCCTCCAGCCAAAGTGCTTCATATGTGTCCAGTGGCTGGCTCAAGTTTTTGGCCACGCTTCCAGTTCCGCTTGAAGTTGTTCCATCGGCAAGCCGACCACATTACTGAACGACCCGGAGATTTCTGAGACGATAAATTCCCCCTTTTCCTGGATGGCATACGCTCCCGCCTTATCCAGCGGATTCACTTTTGCCAGATATTCGTTGATTTGCGACGGCGTCAACGCGCGAAACACAACGTCCGTGCTGACAGCGAAAATTTTTTCATGATGAGACCGCAGATGGATGAGGCATACGCCTGTCACCACCTGATGCGTTCGGCCCTGCAATTGTGCCAGCATACTCTTTGCGTGGCCCATATCAGCCGGCTTGCCAAAAATGGTATGGTCCAAAAAAACCAGCGTATCTGCGCCCAGCACCAGCGAATCCGGCGTCTTCTTGGCCACGGCACGCGCCTTGCGATGCGCGTTCAACTGGCACAGTTCGAGCGGCGACAGATAGTCGTCGAACGTTTCCGGCGCTTCGCTCGGTACAATCTCAAATTCGAGATTGAGTTGCCGGAGCAATTCCGCGCGTCTCGGCGATGCCGAGGCCAATATCAATGGCGGCAATTTCACATAGCCAATTTATGCGCGAACCCGGAAATGTCGAATCTTGAAATTGTGTTTCGTGGTTAAAGACTTGAAACCGGCAACTTGAAACTTGAAACTCCCGCCATGCAAAGCGGCCGCTACATCGTCAATATCGCCCTCATCGGGTTTATGGGCACCGGCAAGACGTCTGTCGGCCGGCTGGTTGCCGACCAACTCCATTTTCAGTTTCTCGATACCGACGAAATGATCCAGGCCGCCACCGGCAAGACGATTGCCGAAATCTTTTCGCGCGATGGCGAGCCTGCGTTCCGCGCGCTGGAGGAAAAGGCTGTCGTCGAACTTGCCGGCAGGACCAGGACCGTCATCTCCGCCGGCGGCGGCCTGCCCATCAATCCGGCGAACCTCGCCAGCCTTAAGACCCATGCCCTCGTCGCCTGCCTGTGGGCGTCGCCGGAAAAAATCTGGGAACGTGTGAAGAACCAGACGCATCGCCCCCTGCTCCATGATCCTGATCCACAAAGAAAAATCCGCAACCTCCTGGCCGTCCGCGAGCCTTTTTACAAACATGCAGACGTCTTGCTGAATACCGAATTGCGCTCGTTGCGCGAAGTGGCGCAGCAGGTTGTTCACCAGTTTCGACTGCAATCTGCCTGATGAAGAAATCTATCCGCCAGCGCGCGTTGGAATTGGGATTCGACGACTGCCGTTTCACGTCTGCCGAAGCGCCGGCCAGTGCCGCCCAATTCCAGGACTGGCTGGTTCAAAAAAAATTCGGCGAAATGGCCTGGCTCGAGCGCAATGCCGAAAAACGCATCGAGCCGGACCGGGTCCTGGTCGGAGTAAAAACCATTATCATTCTTTCCGCCACCTATGCCGACGCGTCACCGACTGCAGGTTCCTGCCGCCTGCCACCGGGCACCCATCACGGCGTCATCGCCCGTTATGCCCAATTTGACGATTACCATGATGTCCTCGGTGAGCGATTGAAATTGCTGTCGCAATTTGTCAATGAAACCGGCGGCGCGCAAACCCGCTCGCTATGGTACGTGGACACCGGCCCCATCCTAGAGCGGGACTTCGCCCAGCGCGCCGGCCTGGGCTTTGTCGGCAAACATACCAACCTCATCAGCCGCAAGGCCGGGAATTGGATCTTCCTCGCCGAGATTTTAACCACGCTCGAACTCGCGCCCGATGCTTCAGAGAATAATCACTGCGGCAAATGTACCCGTTGCATCACTGCCTGTCCCACCAACGCCATCACCGCGCCATTTGAACTCGACGCCCGCCGTTGCATTTCCTATCTGACCATCGAGCTTAAAGGCACCATTCCCGTTGAATTCCGCCGCGCCATCGGTAATCGCATTTACGGTTGCGACGATTGTCTGGCCGCCTGCCCCTGGAATCGTTTCGCGCGCGAAGGCAGCCTCATGAAATCGCACGCGCGAAAAAATTTGGCCCAGCCGGACTTGCTGGAATTGCTGTCGCTCGACGAAAGGGGATTCAAGACACGTTTTGCCGGCTCGCCCATCCTGCGGACCAAACGCCGCGGTTTTCTTCGCAATGTTTGCGTGGCCTTGGGCAATACCGCCGACACCTCCGCTCTGCCCCATTTAGAAAAGGCTTCTCACGATTCCGAACCGCTTATCGCCGAACACGCCCGCTGGGCTATTGATGAAATAAAATCCCGCTGAAACGCATTATCTTGAAAAAGGCGCCATTCTGGTGTATTATCTTTTTCGTCAGGCAGGTTGTTATCAATTAATTCTATGAAAAGACACATTCGGTATGTCCATGTCGTATTGGGAGCTATTTTTCTGAGCATCTTGACCTTTTCCTCGGCTACGGCCCAAACTTTCACGAACCTGCATAATTTTGCTTACCGCACGGACGGTTCTCAGCCGGCCGGGGGGGTGGCTTTATCGGGCGACGTGCTTTATGGGGCCGCCGAATATGCTGGTAGTTCCAACGCTGGCACATTGTTCAAACTCAACACCGACGGCTCCGCCTTCACCAATTTTTACAATTTCACCAACGGCACCGATGGATCGAATCCAGACGGAACGTTACTTCTCTCAGGCAATAGCTTGTACGGAACGACCTATTATGGCGGAGCCTCAACCAACGGAACGATTTTCAGGATTAATTTGGATGGAACAGGCTTCACGAATATTTATTCCTTCACCCCGATAAATAATTCCACGAACAGGGATGGCGCCAATCCGTATGCCGGTTTGATCTTATCGGGCGCCACACTTTATGGAACGACGGTAAATGGTGGATATTTCGGTTCCGGCACGGTTTTCGCCGTTGGCACGAATGGCTTGAATTTCACCAACCTCCACAGTTTCACGGCGATGAATAATTACACCAACAGCGACGGGGCTAATCCTTATGGGACGCCGGTTTTAGCCGGCAATATGCTGTATGGCGTCGCCTATGGAGGCGGACTTTATGGATGCGGCGTGCTATTTGGCGTCGGTGTCACTGGAGGAAACACGTTTACCAACCTGCACACGTTTAATGGCGGAGATGGAACTGGTCCGTTCGGCGGATTGATTTTATTGAGCAATATGCTTTATGGAACAACTTATTCCGGCGGTGGCAGAAATTCCGGTACGGTCTTTGCCGTGGATACTAATGGTGTCACCCTGACCACGCTTCATTATTTCGATGGCAACGACGGCTCATTCCTATATCCAAGATTGGCGTTGGTTGGCAACACCTTGTATGGCACGGCGTCTTCCGGCGGCGTTTGGACCAATGGTGTCGTATATTCAATCAATACCGCCGGTTCCGGATTCATGAATGTGTATAGTTTCAGCGCGCATGACCCAATTACCTTTGACAACACCGATGGCTTCAACCCTTACGGCGAACTGGTCGTGACCAACAATACACTGTATGGAACGGCCTATTATGGCGGCACCAATGACGACGGCACTATCTTTAGCATTACCTTGCCACCCCAATTGCATATCGCGCTGTCGGGGACCAATGCCATCTTGTCCTGGACAATGGGCGTCAGCGGATACCAACCCCAATACGCCACCAACCTGTTATTGCCGGCAACCTGGAACACCATTCCCTACTCCGGCACCCAGAACATCGTAACCAATCCTATTACGAAGATTAACTTGTTTTTCCGCTTGATGCATCCGTAGGAATGATTGCAGAGAATTGACGCCGCAGCGCTTCCGTCGCACACTCGCCCCATGGCTACGAAATCAGAAGACGCCTCTTCAGCCCGCCAAAAGCCTCCAGCTGGCACTGAAGTAATCAGCGTCTTTCAAATTGTCATCCTTGTGTTGTCCGTCGTTGTTCTGGGCGCTTTGGCCGTCAATACCGCCTTCCAATTGCCTGCGGAAATCTCCACAGCTCTCCAGACGGTTGATACCGCCATTTGTATCATCTTCCTCACTGATTTTGCGGTCCGTTTCCGCAAGGCCGAATCCAAATTACAATTCATGAAATGGGGTTGGATCGACCTTGTTTCCAGCATCCCCAATCTGTCCGGCTTGCCCTATCTCTCTCATCTGCGCTGGGGCCGGGTTGTGCGCGTCTTCCAGATCATCCGGTTGATCCGCGCCCTGCGCGCCACGCACAAAATCGCCAACCTCCTGCTCAAAGACAGGTTTCAAACCGGCGTCGCCGCCATCCTCCTGCTTTCCACCCTGTTCCTCATTTTTTCCACACTCGGCATCCTCATCTGCGAGCGCAACGACCCCGGCGCCAATATCAAGACTGTCTCCGATGCCCTCTGGTGGAGCGTTGCCACCCTCACCACCGCCAACGCCGGTAATGAATATCCCGTGACAGCCGGTGGCCGGTGCCTGGGCATGATAATGACCCTTTCCGGCGTGGGATTATTTGGGGGACTAAGCGGGCTGGCGGCATCATTCTTTATCGGCACCAAGGACAAAAAGATCACCTCCGAAGAAAACAGAATTCTCGCCCGGTTGGAGCAACTGGAACACAAAATCGACCGGTTGAGGCGGGATTAATTACTCCTTGATCGCCTTCAGCCCCGTTTCACCGGCGATGGCCGGATGTCCGGCAATCGTCCCGCGAACGGCTTTCACGTCGTCAGCCGACACATCATCGCCTTTGTTGCCCCAGGAGCTCCGGACGTAAGTCAGCACTGCGGCCATATCGGAATCAGAAAGCCCGGCGCCCATTGGCGCCATGGAGAGGCTCCAGCTT
>Ga0206862_1036_pt1 | contig 37758 bp, 30 predicted proteins | sample Alteio_BWOrgCont_43_FD_152625 | JGI IMG/M metagenome (GOLD analysis project Ga0206862, IMG submission 152625) | Enriched cells from forest soil in Barre Woods Harvard Forest LTER site, Petersham, Massachusetts, United States -... | ecosystem: Environmental > Terrestrial > Soil > Temperate forest >... | reverse complement strand
GACAATCGTAGTGAATGTGAATATAGCTGATAACGCTCCATATAAAGTGGTGCCAACAGCCACCTTATCAGTTGATGGAACTGTTATCAAGACGGTCACAAATCTAACAACTACCTACTAAAAAACTTAGGCGATTGAACTGGAAGCAGTATATTCCCTTCTTTAGGCGGATGAGGTCCTCTCTATCGATAACCCTCTTAACCCATGAGTATCTCCTATCATCGCTTCCCCCTAAAAGAATGGCCAGTTCAGTCTCCCTGATGTAAGGCTTTGTATGTTTGCTAAGATCCAATTTTGCTCCAGTAACTGTCATATTTTGACAGTTTCTAGCTTGACTTCATGAATGGTATTGCTTGTGGCGGGTCAACTAGTCTATAAATTCTTAGCAGTAAGCCAGGCTTACTCCATTACAAAAACCTGCAAGGTAGAACTATGAAAGACTGTTGTTCTAACAATGAAAAGAGCTGTTGTCCAAGTCACTCTCAACATGATGAGTGCCATTCTGGAAAAGATAAGCAAGAGATGTTCACAGATTATTTTATAGAAGTTGCTGATTGCGCTTGGGGTGAAGTGCTGAAAGACAAGATCAAAGAGCATATCTTAGCGACACAAAACGAGCGGATGACTGAACTTGCTAAAATCGTTTCAGAAGGCAACAACCAGCGTTGGAGAGCTAAGATGGAAAAAAAGAAAGGCTGTGCAGATTTCCAAGAAAAATTGTGCTCTTTCTTTAGTCATTTCAAAAAATGAGATAAGTTTCGCGCGGCTGATATCCCATCGTACTTTTCGGTGCAATAGTAGTGTGCTTAGGTTATCTATTGCACTGTGAGAAATCAAAAAAAGGACAGCTTAGGGATTCGACTGATCGGGTAAAAAACCGCCTACTTGCATCTTCCACATTCTGGCATATAATCCATCTTTGCTTAGAAGAAAATCATGAGTCCCTTCCTCCACAATCGTTCCCTTATCGAATACCAATATCCTATCCATGCGTGAAAGGGTGGATAAACGGTGAGCAATCACAATCGTCGTGCGGTTCTGCATGAGTTTTTCCAAGCTATTTTGAATATAGCGTTCTGTTACGGAATCCAAAGACGAGGTTGCTTCGTCTAAAATAAGAATAGGAGCATCTGCTAGCATAGCTCTTGCAATGGCAATCCGCTGCTTTTCGCCTCCAGACAATTTCGTCCCTCTTTCTCCTACTTTGGCTTCATAGCCTTTCGGAAGATTACGAATGAATTCATCACAATGAGCCTGCTTTGCTATCCGTATGATTTCTTCTGCAGATGCTTCTGGCTTCCCATAAGATATATTTTCGCGCAATGTCCTATGGAAAAGAATAGGATCTTGAGGGATCAAGGCAATTTGACGGCGTAATGATTTTAAAGAAACAGCAGCGATCTCTTGCTCGTCGATTAAGATTTTACCGCTATGCAAAGGAAAAAATCTCAAAATCAGATTGATGAAAGTAGATTTTCCAGCTCCGGTGAAGCCAACAAGCCCCACCTTTTCTTTACTTCGGATTCGAACGTGCTTGTTCCGAAATAATTTCTTCTCTTCGTGGTGGAAATCTACATTGTCAAAAACGATTTCCCCGTTTGCAACTTTAAGTTCTTGGGCATTTGGACGATCTCCTAAGTCTTGCGGATCCTGCATAATGGTCAAAGCTTGCTTAGCAATGCCAAGAGCCTGGAAAAACTGGGGAGCCATATCTCCAATACGCAGCATTACAAGACTTACATTCCACACCGTATAAAAAAGTAGGACAACTTCGCCTGTGGAAATTTTCCCCATCATCCAATAAAAAATCATGAACCCCGTTAGAGTAAAAATTTCGGCAGCAAGCGCAACGCATAGAGAAGTGAACATTTTTACAGAATAAATTTGCGACCGCTGGTTTGCTTTTTGCTCTTCTTTTTGAGAATCAGCTATTTCATTTTTCTCAAAACGGAAACGGAAAAAAAGATTCACAACAAAATTATTGGTCAAGCTGTCGACTATTTTGCCGACGAGCACGCTTCTAACTTCTCCATGAAGATGGGAATACTTTGAGCATTTCAAAGTAAATATCCAACACAGCATGAAATGGATTACAATCCAAATTGCCACAATCATTGCAAACAAGGCATTTACCTGCGCAAAAATCAGTACTGTAGCAATGCAAATGACGCCAGCTGGGATGAAATACATGACAACATTGCGAAAAATGATGGTGACTGCCGCTGCCATATCCCCGATTTTATTCGCCAGACTTCCTGAGAAGTGCTCATTGAAATACTTTGGAGAATGCCTTTGCACATGATCGAACATGCTCATCCGGATATCTGCTTCCAATTTTGGAATTGTTCTGGCTTGGAAATAGTCTCTCAATCTGAATCCTCCGTCCATGATAATCCAAGCGCTTGCACCCCAGATCAACAGAGGCTTTAATGACGGCCACGCAGAGAAGCGGTTTCCGTCATAGGTTGTCAAAACATCGACGATCTCTTTAAGAAAGAACGGCCAATATAAAGTTTCAATCAGCCACATGAATGAAAGTATCGAAATGGCGGAAAACATCCATTTCTGCTTTTGTATAAATGTCCAAATAAAATTGAATAAGTTCACAATGCTTTTCCTTGTATGCATAGCAAAATTAATTGACATCCTCCTCTCCCTTTAGGGAGAGGAGGATGTCAATAAGATGTCAATCCCTCCAAAATGAGTTATGGTTTTGTTAACGAGGTTCTCTAACTCATCGCAATTGCTCACATCTGTATCACACGCTAAAGGACATCCTCCAGCTGTAGCAATCCCATCTATTGTTTCTTGCATCTGAGACGAGTGACCTTTTGAAGCAATGACAACATTTGATCCGTCAGACGCAAAGCGATAGGCGATTGCCTGCCCGATCCCTTGTCCAGCTCCAGTGATAAGAACTGTCTTGTTGTTATTTTTCATCAATCATCTCGTTTATGGATCTATTTTATTGTGGACTTCATCAATTTCATAAATTTGACAATTTTCATCGAATTTTAGAATCACAAATACCAACAACTGTCCTTCCTTCTCAGTAGTGAGCTCGTAGCGTATGACTGCAGAATTAGAATCTGGTATAGCGAGCGTTTCTAGTGGATGTATGAACCATGATCCAAGCCACTCTTTGCCCGATTTCAGTTGATCTGCAAAATGTGCCTTCTGCTCAAAAAGAGTTTTTCCATTTCGAACTTTTTTACAATTGTGAGCACATAGTTTGGAAATGTTTTCGGGATCATATTTATTATGAGGATCTCCGATCTTGCCCAACACGACAAGATACTGGTTGGCAGCTTGCATTATATTTTTATTTTTATTCGACATGTGTTCTGCAACTTGGGTATTGATTGGTAAAAAAGCATCTTGGATAGCCGATACGGCTACATTTAACGACTCTTCTGCTTTAGAAGAAGCTCTTGCGCCATCCCCAGCTAAATGATTGATTCTCTTCTGGCAGTAGATTTGTGCAGGAACATTGGCTGCTTGCAAACGCTGCCCATATTGTTCTCCAGCAATCCGAAGATCATCTTGTTCGGCAACAAGAATTAGAGCGGGGGGCAAATTACTTAAATCTTCTGCTTTAAGAGGTGAAACATACGGGTGATTCGCATCTTGCGGATCTGATAAATATTGAAATGCCTGCCATCGCAAATTATCGAGGGAGTCATTTTTCCGGAAGATTGTCCCGTTGCAAGCGAGATCAGGAGCTGGGTTGATAAGAACCTGTAGATTAATAGAGGGTCCCGAACGATCGCGCGCCATGAGACATAGAGCCGCTGCCATATTGCCTCCTGCGCTATCTCCTACGACAGCTAGGCCAGAGTCAATCGATGAAAATTCATTTCTGTTTTCAGAAATCCAAGTTAGAGCATCATAACACTGTTCTAGAGAAAACGGGTATTTCCCTTCAGGGGCATTGAGGTAATCAACAGACACTACAATCGCTAGGGTTCTAGAGCAAAGATAGCGCGCTAAATTGTCATGTGTATCAAGGTTGCCTGCTACCCAGGCGCCGCCATGAATCAAAAGGATCACGGGAAGGTTATTTTGGGTATTTGGTTTGTAAATACGGATCGGAGTTGCTCGGTTGTCGCGATGGATAGTTCGATCTACCACTGTTGCTACAACAGGCGTCGGCGCCTCGATGCTCATGATTCGCTGGTTGATTTTTTCTCTTACGATTTCTGGAGTCATATCCCACCAAGAAAGTGTTGAAGCATCAAGCTTTTGCATAAGTAGAATCACTCCAAGAACAAGAAATTTATTCATAACAACCTAATGCATCTTGATCATAAAGATCTTTAAGGATAACCGAAGGAAAGTATAGACGTAATAGATTCCGGATTTTAGAGAATGGAAAACGTTTAGTATTCGGGCATATTGCCAGTGTGTCTGTCAGCCAGCCCAAATTCTTTAGGACTGCTGGCTATGCCTTTTGCGATTTTTTATTGACATCCCCTCTGTTTTGGTACAATATTACGGATGTAGATGAATAAATCCGCTGTTTTGTACCATGAAGAAAAAATCAAAAATGGATTATTCAATTTGCAGGTGCAAATGATCCATGGATTCCCATCAAAGAAGCTCATGTTATTAGGGACTGTCTGCATACGGATTACTATGAATCGCCGGATCAAGGCCACTTTGGTGGAGACTACTACAAAGAAACTTTTCCTGAACTTCTAGAAGCAATTAAAAAAAAATCAAATAAAAAGGCCATTGATTCTTGCAAACAGTCTGGAAATGAGCCTGAAAACCATTTTGTCGGCGCCGACAAAATGGTTCAAATCGGAAGTCAAACGGATAGAAAAGTGAAGGATTGGTATCTTTCTCGATTCGCCTGGTATCTTATCGCTCAAAACGGAGGCCCCAGAAAGCCTGAAATTGCACAGGCTCAAAAATACTTTGCTATGGCTTTGTTGCACAATTCCCTTTAGGCCGGATAGGCGCCTAGTGACTGCCTGATCTAACAGGCCACCTTGTAACTTTTTGGCATCCCAAGCTCAGTCATTCGATTCAATACATCCAATCTGATTGCCGCTTCTGTAGCCTGGGCCCACTCCCTACGGCTAGTAAGCCGATCTCCAGTTATTGTTTTATTCCGAAACATACAGGTCTCTACTCGAGATCTTCGATGATAGCCGACCTCCTGTTTCCAAAGCGCCCGTCCTTCTTCCCCAAGCTCCTGGATTCTTCGAATCGCCTCATCTCGTTCTTTCAAAGATGGGAATGGTTTTCCCTTCTGCAATTTTGCATTTTTATCCGGAGGGATGATCTGTTTACGGTTCACCAATGATTGGTTATACTCTTTCCAGTTACGGGTGCGGTATTTGTCTTTCTTCTTGGAAGCCATGAGAGCTTAAAGTTTTTATTGTAGAGAAAAAAAATTTATAGATTCATGACTCTTTAGGGCAAGAGGTTCCTCACCCGTGGCTATTTATGCAACAACGCCAAGAACAACTGGCTTTTTTTCTGGAGACAGGCCCCCCACTATTACGAACTATGAGCAATCTTTGCGACCAACTTCAATCAGATAAATCGACACACTAACTCTTACTTTTATCTGTCATTTTTAACAAAAAATTATTTTGAAAGACACTGAAAAGAAAACAAAAAAACAATACTGTCAGTACTAAACCAGCTTGATTTTATTCGCAAATAATAATAAAATCCAGCCATCTTAAAATTAAAGCGACGGAGCAAGGAAAATTTATGCTTGAAGGAACTATTGATTTCTATAGACAGGGTATTGCAAGTTCAAGCCTCCCACTTGGGAAAAGCACAGTTAGAAAAATTTATCCCTTAACAAGAGGGGAGTTTGCCTTTGGATCAACTGTGGCAAGTTTCTATTTGATTAAAAAAATAGCGTTATCTTGTTTTTATCTATTAGGCTCTCTTTTTGAAAGACCCAGAGCTTCTTTTGTTCAAAATGTTCACGCGATACCAAAAACTTTAGCTGCTAGCATGTGCGGTTTACTAGGCACAATTATTCCTCAAACAGTCAATGAAAAACTTCTTGGTATTCCTGTGGGAGGATTGAATATCTCTGGAAAGGTTTATCAAAACCTAACCTTTTCAAGTTTTTCGACTCTACTAAGTTAATACTTAAAAAAGTAAGCATAAAACCAAAAAATCTGATGTGGCATAGGATATAGAAATATCGGTCATCCTCAGTTACTTCCGACGGATACTAATGTCTTGATATTAACGAAATCGACTAGTTAGTTGAAAGCTCTGCTCTGGGTGATTTAAGGAAACAAGTACTCCTACAATGAGGATTGGTGGCCGAAACTGGAATCCAGGCTACCCGCCGGTTCGCGCCACGCAGGCCGCTTCACTTCGATTCCAGACAGAAGCCACGCAGGTGGCTTCTTCTCTGGCCCAATTTTTTTGGGCAAAAAAAATTGGCCAGAACTGGAATCGAACCAGCGACACAAAGATTTTCAGTCTTTAAAAACCCTATCTGGCAATCACTCTAGATGATCTAAAATCACCTTACGTTGCACGATCATACAGGGAAAACGGATTATTTTCGAGAAAAGTCTGTCAAAGAAGGGTAATCAATTTCAAGCTCAGGAAATCGGCTACTCCGGATATATTCCGGATGAAAAGAGTTTAAGCAAACTGAGGTTGAAAAGGTGCTATCACCTATCTCCAAGTAAGGATACGAGAACCTGATCAATCTGAGGATGGATCGTCCAACCAGTTCATAATAATATTCATCCGATCAGGTTGATTAGCAAGACAGTGATCTCCTCCTTCTATCTCCAAATAGGTCACAGGATTTCCATTGCTCGCTAATGCATTTACCATATGATGCCCCTCATTCAGGCTAACACGCAAATCTTCTGTTCCTTGGAGAATAAGAATAGGAAGATCTTTCCGAAGGTTATGTACGTTTGCAATAGGATTCCGGTACATAATCCACTCATTCTCATTTTTTTCAGGATCTAGCCCAAAATCTCTAATAAACATTTTTCTCATATCTTCTCGATAAGCCATGCATTCTTCAAGATCGAGAAGGCCAGAAAGGGATACCGCTTTTGTTGCCTTGTATTGTAACGGAATAGATCTGCTTAATGCTAAAAACATTTCCATCCCCCCTCGGCTTCCTCCTAAAATGAAAGTCTTTTTAGGAGAAAAATAGACACCTATTTTTTCTTGAAGTGCTGGGAAATACTCCATCAAATTATGAATGTCATTTACTTCTGCTCCACCGAATTCATCCGTCCCTTCAGAGACTCCTCCACGATATGTTGTAGCAAGCACCGTATAATTATGAGCACAAGTAAAATCTGTAGCTGGATGCATTAGCCCAAATGTTCGGTTACCACCTCTCAAAAATACTAATAAAGGGCTTTCTTCGGCATATGGCAGAAAACTGATGTATCCCTTAACCTGAAACCCATCGCTTGGATAGTTGAATAGAAAAAATCGTCTACCTGTAGATCGAATCAACTCCTTTATCGATTCTTTGGTTTCTTCACTCTCCAGAATAGCTCCGGTAATCTCTCTGAACTCTTCCCCTTCTTCCAATGAATAGAACTGCTTGGCAATTCTTAGACTTCGTTCTAATACATTCTTTGACTCTTCTCTTAGGATCTCCTGTCGTGTTTTTTCTTCAGCATTTAGCTGAGAAAAAAAACCAAGTAAAAAGACGGCAAGAAGAATATAACTTTGTGTGATTTTCAACATGAAAGATTTGGAATTTTTGTTTTTAAGATGCATTAGTAGAACTCCAATTTATTTGCGCCGAAACAATTCTGGAGAAATAGGAATCATTCCGGCCTCCAGGGGAAGAAACAGTGTTTGTACTAGGGGAGATTGGGAATCAACGGCATAATGAGAAAAGTCAGTCACACCCGTTTCTCGCAACAACTTTTCATCAATAAAAAATTCTCCAGAAGCCTCTCGAAATGTTTTAAGAGAAAGTGCATAAGCAGCATCTGCCATAATTAATGGATATCGACTTCCAGCATAGACTTCTGGCAACAAATGATCTTTGAGCCTCTGTGTAGCAATGTTTGTTCGAGGCCAAAGAGAATTGACTGCGATTCCTGCTTCGCGGAATTGAGCAGCCATTCCTCGCGTGCATAGGCTCATTCCATATTTGCCTATGGAGAACGGAAGATGGTCTCTTAGCCATTGCTCTTCGAGATTGAGAGGAGGTGCGATATTGATAATATGAGGCTTTTGAGCTTTCTCCAAATAGGAAAAGCAAGCTTTTGACAGAAAAAAAGCTGCTCGGACGCTTGTTGACATAATGAGGTCAAATTGCTCAGGCGTTGTGTGAAAGGTATCATTGAAACAGGGCGCGCTCGTGTTATTGATTAAGATGTCAATCCCTCCGAAATGAGCTATGATTTTGTTAACGAGGTTCTCTAACTCATCGCAATTGCGCACATCCGTTTCACATGCCAAAGGACATCCTCCAGCTGCAACGATACCATCTATTGTTTCTTGCATCTGAGATGGGAGATCTTTTGAAGCAATGACAACATTCGATCCATCAGACGCAAAACGATAAGCGATTGCTTGCCCGATTCCTTGTCCGGCTCCAGTGACAAGAACTGTCTTGTTGTTGTTTTTCATTACCATCTCACTTATGCATCTATTTTATTGTGAACTTCATTAATTTCATAAATTTGATAATTTTCATCGAATCTTAGAATTACAAACACCAATAACTGTCCTTCCTTCTCAGTATTGAGCTCGTAGCGTACGACTGCGGAATTAGAATCTGGTATAGCGAGTATTTCTAGCGGGTGTATGAACCATGATCCAAGCCACTCTTTGCCAGATTTAAGTTGATCTGCAAAATATGACTTTTGTTCAAAAAGAGTTTTTCCATTTCGAGCTTTTTTACAATTGTGAGCGCATAGTTTGGAAATATTTTCGGGATCATATTTATTATGAGGATCCCCGATCCTGCTCAACACGGCAAGATACTGACTGGCAGCGTGCATTATGTTTTCATTTTTATTCGACACGTGTGCCGTAACTTGGGTATTGATGTGTGAAAAAGTATCTTGGATAGCCGATATGGCTACATTTAACGACTCTTCTGCTTTAGAAGAAGCTCTTGCGCCATCTCCAGCCAGATGATTGACTCCTTTCTGACAGTAGATTTGTACAGGAACCTTGGCTGCTTGCAAACGATGCCCATATTGTTCTCCAGCAATCCGAAGATCATCTTGTTCGGCAACAAGAATTAAGGCGGGAGGCAAACTACTTAAATCTTCCGCTTTAAGAGGCGAAACATAGGGGTGATTCGCATCTTGAGGATCTGATAAATATTGAAATGCCTGCCAACGCAAGTTATCGAGAGAGTCATTTTTCCGGAAGATTGTCCCGTCACAAGTGAGATCAGGAGCAGGGTTGATAAGGACCTGCAAATCAATAGAAGGCCCAGAACGATCTCGCGCCATGAGGCATAGAGCCGCCTGCCATATTACCTCCTGCACTATCTCCCACGACAGCTAGGCCAGAATCAATCGGTGTAATTTCATTTCTGTTCTCAAAAACCCAAGTTAGAGCATCGTAACACTGTTCTAGAGAAAAAGGATATTTCCCTTCAGGGGCATTAAGATAACCAACGGACACTACAATTGCTGGGGTTTTAGAACAAAGATAGCGAGCCAAATTGTCATGTGTATCAAGGTTGCCTGCTACCCAGGCGCCTCCATGAATTAAAAGAACCACGGGAAGATTATTTTGGGTGTTTGGCTTATAAATACGGATCAAAGTTGTTCGAGTATCGCGACTGATAGTTCGATCTATTATTTCTCCTACGGTAGGCGTCGGCGCGTCGATGTTCATGATTCGCTGGTTGATTTTTTCCCTGACTATTTCTGGAGTCATATCCCACCAAGAAGGTGTTGAAGCATGGACTTTTTGCATGAGTAAAATCACTCCAAAAATAAAAAATTTATTCATATTAACCTTAACATCGCTTTGGTTGTAAACAGCGTAAAGATCTTTCCCAGGGGAAGCAAGGCATTTAAAACATTTTTTCCCAGTTCAGTCATATGCATGTAGCAATAGAAATTGACTTTCTTGTGAAAGACTGTCAAAATCTCCTTCTACCATTTATAGCTGGGAATGCAAGTGACCAAAGCCCAAACAAAATCCTTAGTCAAGCTCGATTCAAACGTTGTGGTTCCTACTGGCTATCGTGAATTCTTGCACGAGATTAAAGAAAAAATTAGAAGCGCTCAGCTAAAAGCAGCTATAGCTGCCAGTCGAGAGCTGATTCAACTATACTGGGATCTTGGCAAAGATATTGTTGAAAAACAAGAAAAGGAAGGCTGGGGTAGCAAGGTTCTGGAAAGAGTAGCCAAGGATCTTCAAAAGGACTTTCCTGGGATAGAAGGATTCTCAAGAACTAACATCTTTAGGATGAGATCCTTTTATCTAGCGTACTCCAATTGTCCCACAGCTGTGGGACAATTACAAAGAGATCTGCTGGAACCTTTCTTTAATACCCCCTGGGGACATAACTCCATCTTATTGGATAAATTAAAGAACTTTGAAGAAAGATTGTGGTATGCCAAGAAAATTGTTGAACATGGCTGGAGTCGAAGCATCCTCACTATTTGGATTGAAAATGACCTTTATCGTAGAGAAGGAAAAGCAATCACCAATTTCAAAACTACTTTACCTGCTCCACAGTCAGATCTAGCTCAGCAGACTCTCAAAGATCCCTATGTCTTCGATTTTCTCACACTCCACAAGGAGCATTTAGAGAAAGATTTAGAAGATGGGCTAGTCAACCACATTCAAAAATTCCTGATTGAATTAGGACAGGGATTTGCATTTATGGGTCGTCAGTATCTGTTGACTGTAAGCGGGCAACCATTTTACATCGATTTGCTTTTCTATCATGTCAAGCTGCGTGCCTTTGTCGTTGTAGAGCTAAAAGCAAAAGCTTTCAAGCCAGAAGATGTAGGTCAGTTGAATTTCTATCTGTCTGCTGTTGATGATATGATCAAGCATCCAACTGATAACCCAACCATTGGGATTTTGCTCTGCAAAGACAGGGATAAAGTCATTGCAGAATACGCCTTCAGAGGCATTGATCGACCAATGGGAGTCGTCGAATATGAAACCATGCTTACCAAGGCCATACCAGAAGACCTGAAATCTAGCCTACCAACTGTAGAAGAAATTGAAGCTGAATTGTCTCCAAGTCCACTAAATGAGCCTTCAGCTTAGTATTTAAAACAATGTCTTATATGCACCCCATGACGCACGCGCATATTAGGGAATAAACTCTCGTTTTTTTGCCCAGTAAGCAAGCATCCCTCGACGCGCAGCCTTCCTACTTTTATCTTTGCCTTCCTGTGTCTTTGCGCCTGTTGATAAGCCTCCATGCATTCGACACCGGCCATTAATTGGTTCTCCTGTTTTGGGATCTACCACGACCCTAGCCTTGCAGGAACTGCCGTTTCGGCACTTAGCGCCGCATGCAGGCCGGTTCTTTTTCCATAAACTTTCATTTTTCCAATGAGCCGAATGATAAACATCTAACATCTCAGCTTTTTTTTGATTGGAATAACTCCATGGCTCCCAAGGTTTATATTGCCAGGATCTAGCCATAATCCCCCCTCATTGGTAAGTAAAGAGCTTACCACCAATAATGCCCTGCTTCTCTTGCCATTATTTTAAATTTTTCATCTTGCTCTCTGTGTTTTTTCATCATTTTCCATGCCCTCTCCTTAGCTTTATCATTACCTTTTTCTTTGGCTGCAAGCCACCATCTAACATAATCCATATATTTTCGGGCTCTTTGATTTTTGAGCTGTTCAACCTTCTCAAAATCATAAAAGTCATATTTGTCCATCTTGCCCTCCAATTTTATGCATCATGGCTGCGGTGCTGTTTCCATCATTGATATTTTAAATTTATCTGGATCATGCACTGCCATTACTGACGTTAGATTTCTTTTGGCAGTAACGGCAGTACATTGATCTCTGTATTACTTTCTAACGGCAGTAATGACAGTATGCGATCGAGCTTGTTCAGAGTTCCATCTTTTGCAATCTTCAACCAGTTAGTCATCATCATTCTTTGGCGTACCCATTTGCTTTATCTTGGGGTTGATGTTGTAACGAGAAGTGCGGCGTCCGCCACCTGGGCCTGAACCACCAACTTCATTTGCCTGCAACCATCCTTCATCTTCTAGCCAGTTTAAAGCAGCTTGCACAGCTTCATCGGTTGTCAAATACCTCCATTGATTTCGGCGTACATCTCTTGCGGTAAACCCATTTGATAGCTTTGACTTGCATAGCTTATCTGACAAAGCTTGCGCTGATCGAAGGCCGTCATCGGCCAACAGTCCGTAACAACGTCTGGCATGAGATCCTAGAAATTCACACCATGCAACTGCTCGCTTTGCCGATTGTACCCTTATGGATCCATAGCTTCCGGAAGAAGCACAATCAACCAAATGAAAAATCAAAGCCAAAGCCGAAAAAAGTTTTTCAAATTTTGCTAAATGCTGTGCAATGAGAGGATTGTCTTCGTTGGGAAGCCTTAATAGATTTAGATCTGTCGACCACTCAATAAATATTTTTTGCGCTTCGTCATCGTATGTGAAGTGGGGAAATTTAACATAATCATCAGCGGGTAACGCACCCCAAGCTATAGGATCTAAATTTGCAATCGTATCAAACACGGCATAAGCTTTGTCTCTTGCTTCTTTATTGGGAATAAGATCACACCATTTCCAAGATCTCTGATCAGGATAAACAAGCACTTGAAAACGTTGTAGCATTCCATCATTAGCTAAAGCATTTGCAGATTGCTCAAGGTAGCCTGTCAATTTATCGGGCTGTATACCTCCAAAAAGTGATGTACATAAATTTGGAATATGTATGCGTCCTCTTCCTATGCGGTCAGTATCAAAGCTCCCATATCCATTCCATGATTCTAAATAGAAAGATCTATCACCTTCGTGCCCTGCTTTATCCCATGATGCTATCAAACCTACTAGTTCATCTCTCAAAATCAAAAGCCCAGCTGGGTTATCCCTTAGAATCTCTCCCAGCTTCTCAATAGTTGTATCATTCGATTTGTAACGTCTCTCAATTGGCTCTTTCGGTGCAGTTTGTTGATGATTTTGTAATTCTTTAAGGGCTTTATCCAAATCTTCATTTTTGGATTTTTTTACGGCTGACTTAATGGACGATTCAATCGCCTCCTTTTTTGCATCAAAAACTATTTTATCGGCCAAATATGCCTCTTTAGCCAACTGTAGCTCTTCTCCAGACTGAGCAATTAGTTTTCCAAGGGGTTTTAACGCTACGCTGATAGCAGGAGACTTCTTCGATGAGGGCAGCCCTACGATACCTCCCCAAAGATTAGGTATAATCAACCACGAATCGTTTGATTTCGGCTTGATGGCACACTGCGCTCCAATGATGGCTCCCAAAGATACAATCACGGCAGATGCAATAAATTCAGGGGAACAAGGCATCCGATCGGCTTCATCTATAACCCAATCATGCAAAACTTCAGGAAGAAGAATTTCAGGATTGAAGCCTGGCACAGGATAGAGAGATCCCTTGATGGGATTAGGATCCGGCCAATTAGATCCGAATAGGCTTTCCAGTTTCTTGTTTTCTAACAATTGTCTCCTAACTTCATCCACGCCAAAGTGCACATGAAGATCGTTAAAGTCTGTCGGAAGCTTTCCATTAGGAAGCTTGAAATTATCGGGAAACAACGGAAGTATCATCGAGCAGCCGTGCTTCTTTACTGCTTCTTCGGCTTTTACGCGTCCTGGATTATGGTCTGTTTCCTTATCGTCATCCGTTAAAATTATAATTTGATTTTTATGATATCTAATTTTTAGATTTGCAATTACGGAATCAAGATTTCCGCAATCAAATGCAACAACCACGGGATCGGCATTTGCCTCATGAGCACTTGCCGCCGTTGCATATCCTTCAGAAACGTAAATATCCCTATCACTATTTACTTCTCCGACGATATGAAAATGACCTCGTTTTACCCCATGAATTCTTTTTGTCCCATCCGCTCCAATATATTGAACAGCATAAACCTCTCCTACAGCATTGCGAATCGGAATAACCAACACAGGATTGCCATAATCATCTTTGGAATATCTTACACCATGAGCTTTGATAGATTTTTTTCTTAAATATGACTCATGATCAGGATCTATAGGAACAGTGGAGGCTTGATCCCATAAGGAGCGAGCATTTTCAGCCCGCTTTTTCTTATCTTCTTCGATCTTTAATTCGATTTCTTTTTGTCGCTTTAACCAATCTTCTCGTATAGCCTGTAACTCGCTTTCACTGTAATTGGCACTCTTGTGCACCCAAGAATTGTATTTAAAATTACTTCCGTCACTCCAAGAGCCATATGCACAATTCAAATATGGTGCTCCCCGAATCGACACGCCATCAAAAGCGATATACCACTCATCTTTTTCCCTCTTTCGATCCCTTGTAAACCGATGAATTTCTCCATCCTTCTCAATGGGACCCTGAAATGAAACTCCATGATGAAGCATTTGAGAAAGGCATTCATTATCAAGTTCAGCGAATGTATATTGAATATTAGTAATGTTTGTAGTGTCACTGCTCATAGTAAAAACGTCCTTTTATAAAGCCTGGAAGATCCTACTTCGGGGGTTTTATTTGTTTTCATGACCCTTTCTCTTAGTGTCCCAGTTATTGGTCAGATTGATTCTCAGGTATTCTAACAGGGCCGTTTTTGGAACTATGCGTCGTCGTTTTGAAACCTGAACAAATGGTAAAACACCACTTTTTAAAGCCTGTCGAACAGCGTATTTCGTTCCAAACAAGCCAAAAATGTATAAGTCATCGATAGTAAAAAAATGACGGTCTTCAAGGAGTTTGAAGAGTTCATCCAATACAAACTTTGTTTTTGAAGTCATGACACCACCTATGTTAAAGATCTGTCATGCAAGAAGATAAAACAAAAATGCGCGAGACAAAGAAATTCTATTTCTTGAAATTCACTCAACGCTTTTGGTATCTTGGGAGTTAGAAAAGCAGCTGCTAAGCAAATTGCTTTTTTATGCCATGATTACCTCGTACGTATTCATGGCTTTTTGCTTTTCTATCCCTATCCATTTATTCCTCTTGCATGACGCCTACTTGTTAATAATTGTTGCTTATTCCATCTAAAGCTATGCTGCTGAATAAAATTTCTGCATGTAAAGCTTTTTTTATTTTTGAGCACCTTTCTCATTTATCCCTACTTACTTTCAGAGATAAATGTCAGAAGCGCCTTCTCATCTAAAACAATGCGTCGACCTAGCTTCCTGACCACTTTATCTCTAAATCCACCAGGATTTTTAAATAAAAGATTTTTCAGCATGTTTTCAGTAAGAAATGCATATTTCTCTACTGCTTGTCTCTTTGTGAGATACTGTTGGCTCAGTTCATTCATCAATCTTCTCCTTGTTATGTTTACGGATTCTCTTGCCGGAGATTTCCTTAAAAAACCTAAACAAGCTTCAGACTGTTGAATAAAATTCCTGCATGTAAAGCTTTTTTAGCAGAAGGAGTCATTTCTTCTATGGATACCATCTAGTTTTATGCATTTTCAACCCCTTGGAAAATTTGCTCGGACATCTTCGATACTGCATCGATAGAACGTGATTCGACAAGGTGAGCATAGCGACGCGTCATAGACACACTTTTATGCCCCAGAAGGTGGCCTATTTCTCCAAGAGATAAACCTTGAGCGAGCATCTCCGTGGCATAACTGTGCCGAGCATCATGCCCACGATAGTTTTTTAAGCCAGATCTTCTAATTGCTGTTCTGTAGGCTCTACGAAGGTCGAGAGGACGAGACTTGTCTTGTGAGGGAAAAAGATATCCAAGCGAGGATTGATTCGATGCTAACTGGCGGAGTAATTCTAAAGCATAGCCCAACGCAGGAATAGAACGCATGTCGCCATTCTTTGATTCCCTAATGATGATCTTTCCTTTGATCAAATCGACATCTGTCCACTTCAGATGACGAATTTCGTTATAGCGGCAACCAGTAGATAATTGAAGAACTACAAAGGTGAGCAAGTAGGGATTTTCGCTCTCTTTGCAAGCTTTTAGGAGATCCTGCCTTTCCTCAGGACTCAAGAAGCGCGTACGCTCACGAGACTCTTTTTCTCTGGAAATCTTTTTGACAGGATTGCCTTCAATCCATTCCCACTGTTTCTCGCAAATGCTTAAAACATGGCTGAGGGTAGCAAGATACCTGTTACAGGTGCTACCGCTGCGCACCACGCCCTTTTCGGTGGTTTCAGTGAGCAGTTTTTGTTTCTTTTCTGCGATTAATGATGGACGAATATCTTTAAGGAAGTAGTGGCCCAACTCCTTTTCCCACCATTGTAAATGACCTCTTTTAACTACCGAGATCTTTTGCTCTTTGGAATATCGTTGCACGGCATCTTTGAAGATGTATTTTCTTGATTCAGCGATAAGCTGGTTTCTTCCGCAGCGGATCTCGCTTTCCGTTTTCTGAATCCAAAGCTTTGCGTCGGTCTTTCGATCAAAGGTAGCAGTTAACCTCGGAAATCCCTTAAGTTGGACTTCAGCATAAAAGCGCTTGCTTCCATTGCTTAGATCTTTTTCTTTGATATAACCCATTTTGACTCCTTTTAACCCGCGAGGAAGATGACTAGTCCTGATGACGGTAGGATCTTCTCTCTTGAGAATTAGCTGTTTAAAAGGGAGTGCTAATGTAAAATCCGGACTATATCCGGAACAGACACTCCAAATTGGCACCTCAAAACAATTTTTGAAGCACCCGTTTGGGTGATTTAAGGAAATCTAGAATTCCGGATATATTCCGGATTGTTTACGCCGGCAAGAACGTAAAACGTATGGCCAGAACTGGAATCGAACCAGCGACACAAGGATTTTCAGTCCTCTGCTCTACCGACTGAGCTATCTGGCCAAACGACAAATAGAAGTTGGGCAGAATAGCGCAGAGCAGCTTTTCTAAGCAATAAAATGTGCTAACATACGTTAGCTTTTATCAGGAGGGTCTCCCTAATGGCCGGCAGGGATGGGAGCTGCAAGATGAGCCATATCTTTGACGATTTCGATTGCTTCGTCCATTTGCCAATCTTCGCCCTGCCACCAATTGCGAATAGGCGATATTGGAGCATTGGAGGCCTGCAGTTCAGTCAATTTGTCAAAGAAAAGAGAAACCTGGGGATTTGCGGCAAGACGCGTTGCGCTAAGAGCGCGTAACTCGGGAATCAGCTTCTGCCAATGGGAGAGCTTTTGCTGCAAGTTTGGCAAATAATTTTTTTGAAACCAGGCTTTCGTATTCAAGTCAAGATCGGACAAGGTATCTTGATAAGCAGCGGGCACGCGGTCGTTGCTCAAAGGATACTCGAGAAAGCGCTCGCCGATGCGGAAGGCTGCGAGCGGAGAAGGCACGACCAGGTCGGCTTTAACACCTTCGAGCTGGGCTGATTTGCCAGAAACGGTATAATATCTACCTACAGTGATTTTAAAAAAAGCCCTTGCCTCCGAATCTGTGACCGTCTGATATTGGATCGTCCCTTTTCCATAGGTACGTTCATCGCCGACGATGATGGCCGTGCCATAATCTTGGAGAGCTTGTGCTACAATTTCCGAAGCCGATGCTGAGAGTTTAGATGTCAACAAGACCAACGGGCCATCGTAGTAGAGGCGCCCATCGAGATTACGCAAATATTGCACCTGACCATGGGCGTACTTGGAAATGACGACGACCCCACTCGTCATAAAAAGGCCTGCCACTTTGACTGCCTGGTTCAAAAATCCACCGGAATTCTCTCGCAGGTCGAGGACGATTCCCTTGAGATTTCCCTGCTTTTTTAATTGCCTTAATGCTTCACGCAGGTCCTTCTCGCAACTGGAGCTATCGCCACTCTCGTAAAAGGAGGGAAGATTGATTTTGCCGATGATCCCATCTCCTGCAGGAACGGCCACATATTGAACTCGTTCATTGGTAAGGATGATCTTTTCACGCTTGAGCTGCACCATTTGAATGGTCTCTTGGCCTCCTGGATCCAAGTGCTTCAACCCAAGCGCTACCCCTGATTTAGCCCCAGTTTGCAAAGCAGAAAGAACCTCATCATAACTAGCTCCCTCTTGGCTCTGGCCGTTGATCTCGACAATTAAATCACCTATTGAGACTTGGCCGCTTCGCTGAGCAGGTCCCCCATCGATTAAATCGGCGATCTCGACACCATCGACGCCTTCTTTAAGGATCACGCCGATCCCTTCAAATTGCTTTTCCAAAGAGGCTCGCATCTCAAGCGCTTCCTCATGGCTATAGAATGAGCTGTGAGCATCGAGGCTGCGCGCTGTTGCCTTCAGGATGTGCAGCGCTAGATAATGGACCTTTTCATGCACATAGCCTTTCTCATGCCGGACGAGCCGCTTATTCCACAGAGCGCCGATCTTTTCCCTTACCTGTGGAGTCCAGGCTCGACTTGCCTTTTGACTTTTTTCTTCCCTCATAAAATGTACGAGTTGTTTTCGCAGGCGCTCTTTAAGCTGCCATTCGCTACCGGCAAAGTTGAGATAGGACTCCCCCGCTTCGATGGGCAACTCGCGCCCGCCCAAAATCAGCTCTCTCTGGATCTCTTCTCTCCATTCCAAATTACGCTTGATAGCGTGGGTAATCAAACGATTTAAGCTTACGAAGTCCCCAAATTCATCATGAAGATAATTCGCGATCACACTTTGCAGCTTGCGATCTCCCATTTCGAGGTAGGGTCGAACTTCCGCCGAGGTTAAATAAATTTTTTGCGGATCGAACTGTGTAACAAAAATTTTGATGGCGCGCTGGACTAACGTGCTATTCAGCCTTTTATGCTCCACGTGGTAGGCAAGCATCTCTTCGACCATCGGCCTAATGTCTTTGACGGCCAAATCAACTGGCTTTGCCGCAGCCAATAGGGCTGCAACCAAAAGAAAGGTTAGGCTCCTAAATACCCCTGCTACTGGATCAAAGCCAATCCATTTCCGGGCCCTTGTGGAAATCTTGCGCATGTATGCCCTCTTTATCCCTCCTTACCATAAAGGTTTTTTTTGACCCTAAGTTTCCTTCATTGAACTAAAAGCGCTTCCTCTCTATAGTGGCTCGGTATGTCTTTGGAATTTTCCGTAGACATGGTTTGCTTTATATCTACATTGCTTAAGGAGAATGGCAAAACGATGCCGACCATTAACCAACTGATTCGCACAGGACGACGCGCTAAAGTACGGCGCAAAAAGTCGCCCGCTCTTCAGCAATGCCCGCAAAGACGTGGCGTTTGTCTGCAAGTAAAAACTAAAACTCCAAAGAAGCCAAACTCAGCTCTTCGTAAAGTGGCTTGGGTACGCCTTTCTAATGGACAAGAAGTGATCGCTTATATTGGCGGCGAAGGCCATAACCTACAGGAACACAGTATTGTACTTGTACGAGGTGGACGCGTTAAAGACCTACCAGGCGTACGTTACCATATCGTTCGCGGCGCACTTGATTGTGCAGCTGTGAAAGATCGTAAGAAGTCACGTTCGAAGTATGGAGCTAAAAGGCCCAAGTAATCTTAGGATGGTTGCCTAATCGCCATCCTGATCCGCGATCCTTACTGCTTTAGAAAAATTAGTAAGCATCCCGGGTCGGTCCTGAATTTGCTCAATCAGGCCAAGTGAAGAGAGGTTGTGAAAAAATTAGAATTCATGCGATTTTAATGAGATTTTTTGATTGATTTCAAAACTCGTCCCTTCCCTAAACGTTCCTGGTACCGATATGGGAAGGGATGAAATTTGAAAGATGCGAAAAAGCTCGTAAAAGCGCTTTGAATCTCTAATTTTTCACAACCTCAGGGCGTGGCATTGAATTAAACTGCCGCAGAGAGCATGAAAGAACTATAAAAAGGAACCCTACCCATGTCAAGAAGACGTCGCGCTGAGAAACGGGAGATTGCTCCTGATCCAGTCTACAATAGTATCCTCCTCGCTAAGTTCATCAATAAATTGATGGAAAGTGGGAAAAAGTCTACTGCAAGACGCATTGTCTACAATGCAATAGATAAATTCGCCAAACGCATTAAAGCTGAAGATCCATTAGCCGCTTTCGAGCAAGCGCTTGAAAACTGCAAGCCTTCGCTCGAAGTAAAATCACGCCGCATCGGTGGCGCTACTTACCAAGTCCCTATCGAAATACCCACTGAGCGTCGCACCTCTATGGCTATGGGATGGCTTATCCTCTATTCTAGAGAAAAAGTGGGACGGTCCATGGAAGAAGGGCTCGCTTCCGAACTTGCTGATGCCTTCCAAAATCAAGGCTCTACGATTAAAAAGAAAGACGACACCCATCGCATGGCCGAGGCCAATAAAGCCTTCGCCCATTACAAGTGGTAAGCGGAGGAGCATAATACACCATGGGAAAACGACCAGATACAGATAAGCTCACCAACGTACGTAACGTTGGCATCATGGCTCACATCGATGCCGGCAAGACGACGACGACTGAGCGTATCCTTTTTTACTCCGGCCGTCTGCATCGCATTGGCGAGGTGCATGAGGGGGCTGCTACCATGGACTTCATGGAGCAAGAACGTGAACGTGGAATCACAATCACGTCCGCGGCGACAACGGTCTATTGGCATGATTGCAAAATCAACATCATCGATACGCCTGGGCACGTTGACTTTACGATCGAAGTAGAGCGATCACTCCGCGTTCTGGATGGAGCTGTTGCAGTATTTGACGCTGTGGCTGGCGTACAACCTCAATCTGAAACAGTGTGGCGTCAAGCCGACCGTTATAAAGTCCCGCGTATCGCGTTCATCAATAAGATGGACCGCGTAGGCGGTGACTATTTCCATGCTATCAAAACGATGCGTGAAAAACTGGGCGCAAATGCTGTCCCTGTACAATGTCCGATTGGCTCCGAGTCTGAGTTCAAGGGAATGGTCGATCTCGTTACGATGAAGGCCTACCTCTTTCACGATGAAACACTTGGCGCGAAATACGATGTCGAGGAAATTCCTGCTGACCTTTTAGACCGCTGTAAAGAATTGAGAAGCCAGCTGCTTGAAGAACTGGCAACGATTGATGAGACGGACGAAGGCTTCATGACGAAGGTCCTGGAAAATCCTGATTCCCTTACGACCGACGAAATCAATGCTGCTATCCGTAAAGGTGTTATCTCTCTTAAAATCAATCCTGTTCTTTGTGGCACTGCTTTCAAAAACAAAGGCATTCAGCCTTTGCTCGATGCGATCGTCGCTTGGATGCCGTCCCCACTAGATCGTGGCGATATCAAAGGGATCAACATCGATACAAACGAAGAGATGATCCTTAAACCGGACGACCAAAGCCCATTGGCGGCACTCGCTTTCAAAATCATGTCGGACCCTTATGTAGGCCGCCTGACTTTTGTTCGCATCTACGCTGGCACGTTGGTCAAGGGGATCAACCTCATCAATACGACCAAAGATAAGAAGGAACGTATTTCCCGACTCCTCGAAATGCACGCCAACCAGCGTAAAGACCGCGATGAGTTCTTTACTGGCGACATTGCAGCCTGTATCGGCCTTAAATATACAAGCACTGGCGATACCCTATGCTCCGAAAATTCTCCCCTCCTTCTCGAAAAAATGGATTTCCCTGAGCCTGTGATTTCTATGGCAATCGAGCCAAAATCAAAAGCTGATCGGGAAAAACTATCTCTGGCCTTAAGCGCTCTTTCTGAAGAAGATCCCACTTTTCGTGTAAACACTAATGAAGAGACGGGTCAAACGATCATCGCAGGCATGGGTGAGCTCCACCTCGAAATTTTGCGCGATCGCATGTTCCGGGAGTTTTCGGTCGAGGCGAATGTCGGCAAGCCTGAGGTTTCTTATAAAGAGACCATCACAACTCCAGGCAAGTCAGATATGAAATACGTCAAGCAGTCTGGCGGTCGTGGACAATATGCTCACGTTACCGTGGAGATCGAACCCAACGAAGCTGGCAAAGGCAATGAAGTTGCCAGCAAGATCGTCGGCGGTGTTATTCCCAAAGAATACATTCCTGCGGTGATCAAAGGGATTGAAGACGGTCTTCAAACCGGCGTGCTCGCCGGCTACGCTCTTGTCGATGTAAAAGTTGCTATCGTATTCGGGTCTTACCATGAGGTCGACTCGAATGAAATGGCCTTTAAGATCTGCGGATCGATGGCCGTTAAAGACGCGGCGCGCAAATCGAAACCTATTTTGCTAGAACCGATCATGAAAGTGGTCGTCACAACACCCGACCAATTCATGGGTGATGTGATCGGTGATGTCAACCGGCGCCGCGGCAAAATCATGAGCCAAAATAGCATCAAAGGCTATATCGAAGTCCACGCAGAAGTACCCCTTAGTGAGATGTTCGGGTATTCAACCCAGCTCCGCTCAATTTCTTCGGGCCGTGCTACCTATGTGATGGAACCAAGTCATTTTGAACGCGTCCCAACGAAGTTGCAGGACGAACTCGTTAAAAAGTAAATTTGAGGATAGATCCCCATGGCAAAAACAGCCAAACAAAGAATCCGTATTCGACTCAAAGGTTACGACCAGCGCGTCCTCGACCGGGCTACCGCTGATATCGTCGAAACCGCCAAACGCACCGGTGCTCGCATTGCCGGTCCGATCCCTCTGCCTACGCGGAGAGAGATTTTCACTGTACTTCGCTCTCCTCACGTCGACCGCAAGTCCCGTGAGCAGTTCGAGATGCGCACATACATCCGCCTGCTCGACATTTTGAACCCTACGCCAGACACAATCGATAAGCTCAAAGTGCTTCCGGTAGCCGCTGGGGTAGATATCAAAATTAAAGCAGCATAATCTCGATTATTCGAAGATCCTTTATAGAGAAAAACAGGATAAGCATGATCGGCGAAACGCCGGCAGGATAAGCAGGATGAAGAAAATATCTCTTTCTTCATCCTGTCCATCCTGCCGGCGTTTCGCCGATCATGCTTATCCTGTTTTTCCTATTCGATGAATTCAGTCTGCCGTTTGGAACCAAGATGTTTTTCTCGTGGAGGCTAAGCGGCGCTAGTTTTTGCAGCCTTGAATAGAGACTCCAAGGTAGAGTTAGCGTACGCTTGTACCAGCCCAGGCTGGAAGATTTTTTCAAAGAGCTTTCCGAATTCTTCAGGTGGTAAATTGTGCTTTTGTAGCTTTTTGTCAATATAGCGCAGCTCACGTGGAGAATACGAGCGAGTTTCTCCCATAGCCACCTTACTTTGCACGATCAAACGCTCAAAAACAGTGAGTGCGTCTTCTGGGTTTTTAGCCAATAGCCCATCTCGATGGATTGGCAACGACCCTTCAGCGTAAATCCCATCGCCATAGCTTGTATGCATCTGCGGGGAAAAGAGCGCCAATCGGTAGCGGCGCTTAGCAGGGGAGGTAAAAGGGTTTCGTTGATCTTGACGTAAATAGTTCAACAGGGTTTTTTCTTCATCAAAAGAGAGCAACATAAGGCGAACATCTTTTGGATTTTTTCTATCCTGAATAAGGAGTGCTGACCCAAGAGGCCTTTGATTGCCGCGGAAAAGAGGAATCCTGCCCGAGCTACTCACTGCATTGAAGGAGATCGTTAGTTTAGGATCGAAGAAAGCTTTAGCCTGTTTTTGAAAATTAGAAGCTCCTTCTTCATCTAAAAGCAAGGTATCGGCAACTGAGAGAATAGGACAATATTTAGGATCACGGCGTGCCTCAGCCAACTGATCGATATGAGTAATAGCCTGCGAGGTGAAATAGTCTTTTTTGAAGAAGATCTTACTAGGCTCTATCCATGGAGTTGGAGCAACCCAGCTTTTGAAATCTCGGATAGCCAGATTGACTTCTCGTTGATTTTCTTGTTCATTTTCTTTTTCAGCTTCTGTTTCTTGTTCGGTTTCTTGCTCCAGCTCAACTTCTGTTTCCTGCCCATTGTTTTGTTTTGTCATTAAATTCTCCGGTACAATAGGACGCTCGGGATCGATGGATCGATCAATGATTTGCCGCATTTCCTTATCGAGAGCATCGATATCCAATATCTCATGCCATTGAGCGCCGAGGTGTCTTTTAACGATGTCGCCATGCGTTACATACCAGTTTCTAAACTTGTCCATTAAAGCACGCCGATGCTCGTGCAATACTTGTCCGGCCTCTTTCATTGTTACGCCCTGGCCCAGTTGTTCATAAGGCCGATCCTCAACTTTAACGGTCGTAAATCTATGGAGTTCTTCATAGGCTGGTTGTTGCCACTCCCCTATCTCTACAGAATCAAAAATCGCCTCACATTGGTTAAGGAAGGCGTTGTCTAGCATTTGATAGATCGCTTTAGGGTTGTTGTTCATCTGGGTCCGCACTTCTCTCTGAACGGTGTAGGACAACAGGTCTGAGGAGGTAAGCTCCTCTGGAAGTTTTTTGGCCTTATCTGCGATCAGCATGGCAGCATCTTCGGGAACAGCGAAAAGCAAGCACTGCTCTTTGTCTAAGCCACGCATCCGCCATCCTCCCTGTTCGGCCTGCTGGAAGTCCGTGTTCTTATTCAAAGTCATTATGGCTGCCGCATTAAAGGCTTGAGGCACGTCTGCACCTATTGTTTGAGGCTGGGGATAATAGGTGAAACGAGTAGAGGGATCTTTATCGAGATCGGCGTTATAAAACTGGGTCTCCGTTTTGCCCTGTTCGAGAGTCAGTTTTTTATTCTTGTCATAATAGATAACGGCTTGAATGGGAGGTATTTGGGTCATACCCCACTCTAAAATGGTCTTCGCAATATCGATGGCCGGTATGTCTTTAAATAAGGCACCTCGATCGATTAAGGCACGGACAATTTTATCTTGGATCTCTTTATGGACGGCAGCTTTCTCTAGCATCTCTTTCAAAAGTTCAAGGGGCTTTTGGTTGTTCTTCAAGAGCAGAGGTTTTTCGACTTTTTCCGAACAGATCAATGTCTTTCCCCTGATCGTCGGATCGGTTGTGACCTCGAAACGGGAAGAAAGGCTATCCTTATCTCGTTCAACTGTTCCAGAAACACCATGTACGCGATGGAGCATGTCGACGAGATTTTTGCCGTTGCTACTGATGTAGCCTGGATAACTTTTAATGCTCGGCAGTATACAAAGGTTGACGAAACGTCGGATCAGGCTGGATTTTTTGGAGAGTTCGTCCGCCAGTTCTTGAAACTGTTTAGGCCTCATCGTCTCCAAGGGATATTTCTTAGTTAAATGTTTACCCACCAAGCGAACATATTGACCATGAGCGCGTGTCTGTTCTGGAGAGAGTGCATTGCGCGTGATTTCTGCAAGCATTTGGCTTCGCATTTTCTCAAGATGAGGCTTTAATTGTTCGCCAGACACCCCTTTTTTCAGGTAAGATTGCAGAGTATAGCTAATCTGTTCTTGATAGCTCGCGAATTGAGATCGCGGCCGGGGCTTCAAAGCTCCCCCGTAGGGTATGGCTAAGGGGCTTTTGGGCTCCCCTCCTTTTTTCTTCACTGGCATGTGTCCGTAGTTTTCCCCATAGATTTTTCCCAAGGTAATGGGAAAGATCACATGCAATTGATTCCGTACGATTGCCAAGGTGTCCTTAGTGCGTTGATCAAAGTGTTTAGGCAACAAGAAGCCCTTTTCTGGCGGGTTGATCAGATACTGCTTGACTGTTCTGTAATCTTTTTTCTTAAAAGACAGGTGCAGTTGTTCGATCTTGGGCGATTGCAAAAATCCCTCGGCAAGGTGCTCGATGAGAAAAGTTTTGTGCTGTTTTTCGACATAAGGCTGTGCTGTTTTCTTGTGTGTTTTGGAAAATTCTAAATAGACCCGGGATTGGATTTTTTTGCTCTTTGCTAGAACATCGAAAAGGATCGTTGTGGCATCACAATATTCTTTAGGGATTCTACGTGGAATTCCAAGAGCGCGTAGAATTTGCAGATCGGTTCTAAGCTGTGAATCGACCTCATCGACAATTGCATACCCGCTGGTTTTTAATAAGCGATGGATTTTTCTAAACGTTTCTAACCGATCTTTGAACCAATGATAAAGGATTTTTTGGCCAGGTCGCACATCTTTTGCTATGACATGCTGTTCTCGTGCATTGCGGGCCGCAAGAGCAAATTGATGCAGATCATCGGCTGTGACGAGTAAGACCTCATGCCCTTCGATGATTTTCTTCAGATTTGTATATAGGGCATTGATACCTTGATACCCTGTTGCACCTAAATCTAGGCTTGTATCCCAATCAAGGCGATTAGCTGTTTGACGGAAGATGCCGCGTGCGCGGATGTGCATCATCGGTGTGATTACATCGATGAGCTCCTCAGGCAAGATCAGCATCGATAGCTTTTTACCATCAGCGAGTTTCAAAGCCAATAATGGCAGTAGAATATCTGATTTACCACCCCCCATGATGATTTCTAGAACACGATCTTGATTCTGATCCATCAAGGTTTCTATCTGTTTCACTTGAGATTCCCGCAGCTGTAAATCCCGCCGATACTCATAAACGAGGATTTCGGGATGCTTCGAAGGACAGTAGGCTCGTTTTGAGGAAATTTCATGATGGAATTTTTGAACAAGCTCGGAGCGTTCTTGGCTGCTCTTAGATTTTTTGATCGTTTGGATCAAATCAAGAGCCCGAATTCTTTGCTTTTGTTGGGTGGCATCGAGCAGGAGTTGCTCGGTATCCCCATAGATTTTTTGCACCATATCCTCATCGAGCAAAGGATTGAGCTCTTTATAAGCTAACGCATTGCCTTGGATATAGAGCAGCTGAAGGTGCCGCCAATCGATTTTCTCCTTTAAACCAGCTTGCTGTTTAAGGGTATATTCTATGGCAAGTGGAGAGAGTGTAGGGTAAGTATTGGCAAGAGTACGCAGAGCACGCTGTTTTTGACTCAATAAGGGACGATGCCTCTCTATATTCTCGGTTAAGATCGTTTCTAATTCCAATAGTTTAGATTCCTCGATGTGCCATTCACGACCCTCTTCGAGCTCTTTCACATACTGCTCAGCGCTTTCTCGGAGTGTAGCAAAAGCATTTTGCTCAGCTTTTTCCTTTGCAAACTCCTCATTGATGGGTTCACGAGGAGTCGTTGTTCCTTTAGAAGTTTGTGTGAAAACTTGCGCTTGTGTGATTTCGCCGATGATAGGCCAAGGAAGAGCAACAGGCTGCTGACGTAGAATAGGTTCATAGCCAGTCACCGGAGTTGAAGGGTTTTTCTCCTTGGAAGGTCTTTGAAAAGGCAATGCATAGGGAAAACCATCCTTCGCCACGTAAACATCCGCTAGGGCACAAAATGCATCGAGTTTTTTCTGTTGCCTTTGATCGATCTCGGCCTCTTTTATAAGCTTTTGCATACCCCTTAGCGACGGGACTTTATCTTTGGCGATCTTTCCTTGCAAAATCATCTGTAACAGCCCGCTGCATCTTCCAACTACAGAATCGGTTGCTCCATAGAGGTTTTCTAGCAATACGTTCAAGCGCGCTTTTCTTTCGATACTAGTGGAATCCGTTGAAGGGTCACAACAAATGGCGTAAAAACTTAGGAAAGCCTCCCCCATTTCTTCTCTCTCTAAATTCGAAGAAAATACCGTTGTATCTAAAATATCTAAGGAGGGAGCCTGCTTTGCTGAGCGGCAAAAATACCAAAAATTCGAACTAGCTGAAAAAGAGTTCTTACGCGGCCAAATGTAATGTTCTGCAGACAAAAGTTCTCTTTGATCAAGCTTGTCCGGATCACCCACCACCTTCATCTTTTCGCCCAACACCTGTTCTTCTTTTGCTGAAATCCGCAAGAACTCAGGCAATCGTCCGATGTGTTGGGAATAAAGGGCCCATTCTTTAGCCAATGTGGGATGCTTAGCGTATCTTTCTCCTCTCGCATACGTATACCAATATTCCCCTACCTGTTTGGCTGGTTGCTGCCATTTCTTAGAAGGTTTTGGCATGCCTTGGCGCTCGTTGATGGCGAAGAGCGCGGCTGCCTTTAGTCGTATAGCACTAGCTTCAGGTGCCTTCGCTGCATGAAAGTTGTATTCATTGTAAACAATGCTCAAAAGCATTTCTTTCTCCTCGATGGTATACGGGCGCGGAGAAACAATGTCTTGTTCGAGAATTCGATGCGCCTGCGCATATTTATGCTGAGACAGATAAATCATGACTAAATGCAGCTGTTCTTGGATCCGCGTTTCTTGACGTGTTGGTTCCAAAAGATCTCTATTGCCGACGACATTAAATAAGGCGTACTTCTTTGTTCGTCCAATCACATGCGGATAAAAAGGAACTTGCTTAGTGAAATCTGTTTTCGCTCCAGGCTTTCTAAGAGCCATCAAGACACGCCTTTCCTTTGTGATTTTATGTTCCAGTACAAGAGTTCCAGAAATGCCAGTTAATGTTTTGATCATTTGCTGTTCTGCAATGCACATGCCTGCAAAATCGCCTGTTCCCAATAATTGCCCCGTCCCATCGATTTCAAATTGCAGTTGATATGTCGGGAAGTCGATTCGTTTGACAACGCCTCCTGCCGTTTTCCATGCATGAGCATACCTATCAAAATTGGTGAACAGTTTGTAGGTTGGTTGCTCCATATCAACCAACTCTAGGCCATCTTTAACACATGTTAATTTCTGCTCCGCAAAGTCATAGATATGGGTGAGCTGACTCGTTTTTTGAGAAAGGAAGCAGATTTTGTTTTTATTCAAAAAAGGATGAGAGCCTTTTGTTGCAGATAGAATAGCTGGCGGGAGCTCATGATAGCTCTGACACCAATGACCATTATATTTGATGAATTCATCATCAGAACCGTCTGCGTTTACAACATAACATCTTTCCCTTCCATCCAAGGAAAAATAACAAACTTTAGGCGGACCGATCTCTTCTTGAAATCTCCCATACTGTGCCCCTTTATGCCAGGTGGGGATCCATGCCGGAGGTTCATCAGAGGTGCGCCTTCCATCAATGAACACTGTGCCCATATGCAAATGAAGGGTGTACTTTTTTTCCGCTTTCTTTTTCCCTTTCCTAATGACAGACCCCTCAATGACTGGGAGTGTACTGTAGTCCCAAACGATCTTCTCTTTACCCTTTGGTTTGAATCCTACTATTTCTGTTAAGAATTGACTAACCGCCTTGATAAGAGCAGGGTCTTTTTCAGATTGTTGTAAAAACCCTATGAGGGCAAATCGCCCTTTTTTTACCAATTCATCTAAAATAAGATTTTTATGCGTATCAGGAACCGCATGGTCGCCTAAGAATAGTTGGTATTGTATTAGATTCTTTAGCAGGATAGGCTTTACAGCAAGTTGTTGGATAGGAGCCTCTCCTCGGCCTAAGAATGCCAGAGCTTCACGTGCCATCAAACTTTGGAGAACGATACGCTTTTCTGGTGAAATCTCTTCATCATCCTCTATCTGCTGTTGCAGCTCTGCTAATTCATCCCAAAGAGAAGGAAAGGCGATCTTTTTCAGGATCGGCTGACCTGCCAAGCTATCGCGGCAATAGAGATCGAGCTTTGCACTTAAACGAAGAAGAAAGAGCGCTGTTTCGATACGATCCTTACGAGTATTCGCATAGCTGCGACGAATAAATTGGGCTAATTTTCGAGCAAACTGCGGATTGGATTCTAGTTGGGCCCTCAAGAGCCCTGGATGGAACAAACAGCTAGAGAGGATGCTTTGATTTTGAGGGTCATCGAGTAGGTTGTTGTACTTTGTGAAAAATTCGATGGCACGAACAGGCCGATCGATGGCATTCTCATCAAAAGAGCCTTCCTTTTCACTATTCATCCCCTGAGAGCATAGAGAGTAAAGTCCTCGCAGCTCTTCGTCCTGACATTGTAAAACTTCTTTTTCTGTCTGCGAGAAGAATCTCTCTTTCGTGCCTTTAATACCCAATGTGCTCGCCCATTGCGTATACCAAGGATCTCCACGCTCCCCAAGATCATTAAATATGCGAAAAGTGTCTCGTCCGGGATTCGCAGCATGTTCAGCCAGTGTGGGAAATAGTCTCATTTGAGGAAAAGATCTTTGTTTACCGTATAATTGGCGTAACATATGGAAAATATGGCGTTTGACAAGACAAAGGCCCGGAGTTGGGAGGCCATACGCATCACTCATCGAAACCCCATAGAGCATTGCATAGGCCAAAATAAGGGAATTCGGCAAAGTTTTACCCGCGAGCCCTGGACATTCCTTGACGATCTCTTCTTCGATTTCTTTTTTCTTGTACCCATTATCCGCTTGAAGATGTTCCCAGATAGCATCTGCTTCACTAATCGATGAAAATTCATTTCCATTTTTAATTAATATTACTGTTCGTAAATAATTAATGTTTGCAGTAATCGCTTTCGTGATTTCCAAAGAAACCTTTTTTTTGCCCTTTTGTTGACGATACCCCGTCAAAAAAGCACGAGTAGCTACAATTTCCTTATCCATTTTAGGATCTGAGGCAAACAACATCGGATAATATTCCCTATTGCTCTGAGATTCACCAGGTAGCCATTGCAGGTCAATGATCACTTTGTTAAGGATTGGATCGGATTGAGAGAGTTTCAGCAAAATCGCTAAAATTTTTTCCATGTGAAAATGGTGTAGATCTGCCTCGAAAGACCCTGTACTAGAACTTCTTGCTTTAACCAGTGCGTCTACAAGACGTGAAAGCATCACCATGACTGCTTCACGATCTTTTACATTTTCCCAATAGGGGTCATCAACAGATGGTATCTGTGAGAAAATGGCTGATAAATAGCTGTGCGATACAGCTGCATTGTCTGTGATAAAATCACACCATTTCTTAAGCCTAACGCTAAATTCGTTTTCAGCTGGCCATTGGGTTGGCGGGCACTGCAACGGAGGGGGTGCTCCTGCAAAAACGCCGCCCGGGATTTTAGCTAGTCTTTTTGGAGCCGGCAAAGGCAGTAAAGATTTATCTAATTCCAATGGCTTCAATGCCAGCAGCATTTTTAGCTTAGCGTTACAAGCTTCGCGCTGGATTTTAATTCTAGCTTCTAAATCTTTAAGCCACTCACTACGCTCTCGGCGTCTTTTTGAAGAGATTTCATCAGGCCTTTTTCTTATCTCTTTAAGCGTCTCCTTAGCCAATCGCTTAACACATTCGTGGAAGAAATCGATAATCCCTTGGTTCTTCATCACCTCGTCATAGGTATCTGGAACTCTAGCGGCCAGAGGAATAGTTTTTCCTTGCGCCTTCTCTGGGAGATATCCTTCTTTCACTAGATAGGCTTCATAAGCAGAAAGAGCCTTTTTTCTGATTTTTTCTTTTATGCGCAAAAAAGTCTTACTTTGCTTTCCGAGCAGCCAAAGAGACTCGAAAGCACAAGTGTTGCTCTTTTGCTGACTATGAAAATCGTTCGGACGCAATGGGGTTGCAAGACTTTCTTCAGCCCCTTCATGCGCAAAATGATCGTGGATGCTTTTTAGCCACTGGTAAACCTGTTTTTCTGTCAGTTCTTCATCAATCAATGGCTTATCTGGAGATTTGGGATCTCGCAAGGATTCGTGTGTCATTTCATAATAGGCCTGCCATACTTCTTTCCGTTGTAAGCTCTTTAACGAAAGCTCTTTTTTCGTTAGGGGCAGGACTTTTGAACCAGACCTAAGGTGATAAGGGATTCCAGCACCAGTATTGTAGATGCTCATCGTATAGCGGCCATTTCTCTGTTTGATGAAATGATAAATCATGGCATGGCCTGGGCTGCGCTTTCCTAACCAACCGCCCGGGATCATGAACTGCTCGCCTGGTTTCATCTGGGTAATCCTATGGATCATCCACTGCGCAAAAAGGTGCGCACGCTTTCCCCATTGCTGAGGATCAGGGTAAAGGGATTGAATTTCGTTGATGGCGGCTTGCACACAAAGCAATTGGCGAACCGATTTTTTTAAGAAAGCAACGTCTTTATCCTTTGTGAGTTTTTCCGAATGCTCGACCTCTTTGAGTGTGTGGAGAAAATAGGCTGCCATCGTTGACCATGAGCTGCCTTCCAATGCTTGTGAATCGACATGAAGGTCTTGAATGAATGAACCGCTTAAAAAATGGGCTGCGATGTTGTGGCTCATGGTTGGTTTGGCCACTTTTTCTCGATCAAATTTTTCTACGGCCTTCAAGACTCGCTGCAACTCAGGCGAGCTCGCTGACCCAATCGCCCTATTCGCTTTGACGCTGATCACCTTCTTCTTCGTTGCAGAAGATTTATGCGTCGATTTATTAGCGGGCTTATGCGGCGGATTTATTTTTTGATGTTTTACAAATTGCGAATTAAAGGAAATAATACTTGAAGTCATAAAATCACACGTTAAGATTATTGCAAGATTTTAAAAATAAAATGCTAGTTAATGTATTGATTATAAAGAAAACTATTTCATTTGTAAATATTAAATAATTTATTTATAGTATATTTATTTTTAAATACGGTTTAAATTATAATATTTGTTAAAAATAATATAGTCGTGTAAAATGAAGAGCGACTTACACTAATAACAAAAGAGAACAAACAATGTCTTCATTCGTAAATAAAACCAGCCCATTGATTATTAATAGTTTAGGGGATCTCGAACTCTCTTATAAACACTATGAAACAACTGTCGGGAAGCTCTGCAAAGCCTGTTCTTCCAATCAGCCTCTACAACAAGAAGAGATCGAAAAACTACACAGAAATGTCATGCTGCAATACGTGAAATTCCAGAAAAGCTCCGCAGAATTTGCCAACCTTTGCAAGACGACAACGACAAGCAGCTCTCCAAAAGAATACGAGATCTATGAAGAAAATTTGGAGAGCTATGAGCAGTCAACAGCTCTAGAAGGACGTGTTTCAAAACTCTTCCTAGCCTTGAACCACACCATTCGAACGAATTATCCTTTAGCAAACATTGCGGAGCCGGATCTACGTGTTGGAGACATTCGCTCGACAATAAATTTAGAAAAGCCTTCTAAGCACCTAGCAAAATTTCCCCATTTTCGGAAAATTCTCGGCGATGGAAATTGCTTTTACACAAGCTTTACCGTACGGTTTTTAGAAAATATCGTTAAAAAAAGTAACGATTATGAAGCGATGATCAAATTCATCAGATCTGATGCAGACGGCGTAAAGGACAAAAACCTGAAACAATTCGTTATCGACACATTAACCAACCTTAGTAAAAATCCTTCCTCTCTCGAGAAGGTGTTAAAAGATAACCAAATCATCCTGCCGCTCGTTCGTTACTTCCGGTCGATTGTTGCCAATGAAATGCTCGTCAATCAAAAAACCCATGAAGAAACTTTTGCCATCTCTCTGTTAGGCGACTTTCCAAAAGATGCCGACACACTCTTTGATAAAAGTTACGTCCAACTGGTGCATGACTACGTTTCATCCATGGGCAAAGATGCGACGAACATTTCGATTTCGATCTTGTGCCGTATGCTCGATTTTCCTTGTAGAATTTATTCAGACGAGCTTCCAAAACCCGTAGATGCCTTAGATGGTAGAGAACCCAAGGCAATCTTCATCAGAGCGAGTGAGCACTATTTTGTCGCTTATTCCAAAACCGATAAAGTTCCGTTCGAGGAAAAGGCAAAAGAGTACAAAAAGAGAGATCCGATGGCAGGAAAAGACACAGTTCCTGATCGCAGCAGTTTTGAAATATCCGATGAGGAGCTAGCATTTTCTTTACGTCCTGTTTCCATTTCCCCTAAAGATGTGACGCCTGCGAAAAAAATCCGCATCACTTTCCACTTCAAGGCTGGAACAAAAAACAAGCTCTATATTCGCGGTGAAGGCTCCCCTGAGCTAAGCTGGCACAAAGGGATCGTCATGCGACATGTTAGTAAAACGAAGTGGGTCTGGGAAACTTCGTGCTCTGATTTGAGCAGCCTGAAATTCAAAGTTATGCTGAATGATACAACATGGGAAAAAGGGAACGACCATACGCTTAAAACGGGTGAAAATAGGCCTGAGTTCATTCCTGAGTTCTAACCTTATGGGGGAGAAAAGTCGGGAGCAAAATTAGGGTCGCTATTATACATGAAGTTATAGGCAGGCGTTCGCTCACTCGTCATTCGCTTGCCAACGACAATCCCATTGAGGACTTCAAGATAGTAATTATTCTCGATGGTATAATTGCCATTCATCGTGATCCGCTCAATGTATTCATATTCTTCGAGATCCCCACCTTTAGAGCGAACGATATCGGGTTGGCCAACCTGCTCTTGGAGTTCAAAAATCGGCGTCCCAATGACTAAGGTATCATAATTTTCACGGGTCATCATGGTCGTTCGACTAAAGCAAGCGCTCAAAGAGACCAGCATGAAAAACAAAATTAAGCCCATCGGACGCAAAAAAGAACCCTTCTTCATGATGAAGCCTTTTCGGGTTGCCAGACTTTGCCATTGATCACTGTGCGGAATTGATCTGTCGTAGCATATTCGGCGCGCATAAGATAGCTATCATCGGGCTGCCTTTCATAAAATTCAAAACCCTCGAACCCTAACTCTTTGATCCTGAATTCCCAGGCGATGACTTTTTCTCCAATGATTCCCTTCCCTTGGATCTTCCCCATGGCTTGGTTTTCGAGATCGATCGTAAAAGTATTTGATCCGATATCGCGTATAATGAATTGGTTATGCATGATATCAGTCATACCCTTCACTTGAATTTCTTGCAGGCATTCGATTTCCCCAATCTCATTGCAAGGGCCAATACTCCACCTTGTGAAAAAGGAAAGCTCCTCGTCCACCATATTCAACTTAATACGTCCCTCTCCTAGCCAGGCTAAGGGCTTTATCAGAAAAAGATGACCCTCCATCAGAACATAAACCTTCGGCTATAAATACTTTGTAGGATCCCAAGTGCCATCATTGTACAAAGAATCGATGATCCTCCGCAAGTGATCAGGATCAATGGCACTCCAGTAATAGGCAAAAAGCCGCACATCATCCCTGCATTGACAATGACGTGCACCGCCAAGTACACAGCGATGCCGGCGGACAGCAGCCGACCAAATGGATCCTTAGCAACTGCCGTTACCTGAAAACAAAAATAGAGTAAACCGAAAAAAAAGAGCAGCAGTAAAAAAACTCCTAGCACTCCAAATTCTTCTCCAAAGGCTGCAAAGACAGAATCTGTATGAGCAGCAGGCAGCCATTGGCGGCCTGTAAATTCCGATTTATGCCAACCACTTCCAGTCCACCCACCCAGGCCAAGGGCTGTTTGTGCTGCCTGCTGATGGTAAGTGTTTGGGTTTAGGCGCTCATATTGATATTCTTTTAAGACCAAGGTCGCATAAGGCCGAAGTTTTTCGTGAGGTGCAATGCCTAGAAAAAACATGCTGACGATTGCCACACCCGCGACCCCAAAAATTTTCATCCAAAAAATCCATTTACGATGAGCGCCGGCTAAATACAGTAAGACGAGGGTAATAGGATAAAGAACAAGGCTTGTTCCTAAATCTGGCTGCTTGAGAATCAATATGAAAGGGACAAAGACCAGAAGAATTGTCTGCAACGCCACCCTCGATCTGGCGGCAAGTCTTCCTTGCCTTTCGAGAAACCAGCTTAGGACGATGACCACGATCAATTTGGCATACTCTGATGGTTGAAAACTCATCCCAAGACCAGGAATCCTATACCATCGATGCACGTTTTGGATCGGCGCTGTAAAGAAAAGTCCTACCAACATGAGGACCATGAACAAATAGAGAGGGATCGCTATTTTTTTTAGTACACGATAATCCATCCCCGCAAAAAATAGATAGGCAAGCCACCCAAGGGCATACCCTTTCAGCTGGCCCAAGGCATAGGGTGTAAAAAAAACCGACCAACCCGCATCGGGCTGACCTAGTTCTTGCACATCGCCTGTGGTTGCTGAAACGACCAACAAACTGATCGCCATGAGCACCGCGAGAATAGGGATTGTTCGCCAATCAATCCAGCGCAGGTAGCGATATTGCCACATCTTGTTGCCTTTCTTCTCTTACCCTATAGTATAGAGTCTATGTTCGATGGCAAAACTCTTTCTTGGATCCATCTCCCATCTGTCGATTCTACGAGTCGATGGATAGAAAGCCATGCGCCATCGCTGCCTGCTGATGCACTGACCATCGTCTATGCTGATGAACAAACAGCCGGCCGCGGCCAACATGGGCGGTCATGGGTCTCACCGCCTAATCTCAATCTCTATACCACCCTTTTTTTGCGTCTTGAACAGGATTTTCCCTTCCTTGCGAATATCGGCCAGACATTGACTATGAGCTGCGTTAAAACTTTTCAGTCTATGCATTTACAGCCTGAAGTCAAATGGCCCAACGATCTTCGCTTTACCGGGAAAAAAATTGGCGGCATCCTAACCCAAGTGATCTCTATCGATCACGCATCGGGTATTCTGCTTGGTTTAGGAATCAATGTAAACATGCCAATGGAAATGCTGCTGTTGATCGATCAACCTGCCACTTCCTTGTTGGAAGAGAGCGGCCATGAGTGGAACATCCAAGAGCTTCTTTTTAAGATCGTCGGATCTTTCTTAATCGACCTCAAAGTGCTTCGCGCAAAGGGCTTCGCCTCCATTGGTGAAGAATTGCAATCTGTGCTTTGTTTCGTGGGCAAACGGGTTCTTTTTTCTGATGAAAAAGGTTCTTTTGAGGCAATCTGCCAGGGAATTGATGAGAGGGGCCGCCTGAAACTGCTGCATCCTTCAGGAGCTGTTGACACAGTGTATACAGGCTCCATCAAGCCATTATAATCGATGCATGAAAAAATACACCGACCCTGCAATTAAACTCATGATTTGTGCATTTGGGCTTTGCGAGACAAAGCCAAAACACAAAAAGGATTATTTTTTTAGAACAATCCTTTTAAAAGACGCTTATGAATTTAACGCGGCTGCTTTTTATAATATTTTTTTGCTTTATCAAACAAAAATAGGTATATGGCTGTAGCTTTTTGCTCTGAGGTGGATTTCATGCCATTTTTATCATGAAAGGCGTCTCTGCCAGCGTGAGGTCTATTCGGACGGCCGATGATTTCCCGCATATGTCGATAAATTGGCCGAGTTCTCTTATTAGGATGTTTGTCAAAAATTTCTTTTACAAATTTTGCGACATCAACCTCACCATTTTCCAAACGCCCATCAAAATAAATGTAGAGATAGTCCTCGAAAGGGAATTGTTCTATTTTTTGATTTCCACCTTCCCTAAGAAGCTTTACAAATACAGCAAGTTCTTTATGCGTAGGGTTCACGGAGAGCCTATTAACTTCCGAGCCCCACTTAGATAAGGTTCTTTTAGAACCGACTCCTTCGATATATTTTTTTATTAGCTTTGCTGCTAGAAGCTCTTTAGCTAATGCAGGATCGACTTTGCTGCCTTCAGCAAATGTTTTATTGACACGAAGACTGAGTGCAATTTCTTGGGGTGTTAGGAAGCTAAAGATACTAACCACCATATCGACTGGTATATTTTGAAAGGATTGACTTGTTGGAGCAGCTATATTTGATGACATAATATTCCCTCTAGTTAAGATTTAAAAAATTAATGTACAACAGAAAAACTTATCATTTAATCAATATAGCTGTAATTATTTAATTTCAATTTAAAAAATCAAAAAAAGCAATAGCACAGGTAAACCTTGACCCCTCAATGGTTAAATAAATTCTTTGATTTAAGAGAGAGTTAATTTCCAGTTGTTTGCGAAAAATTGAAGGCACTTTGTCTCTGTACACGACAAAATTTGTAAGCATTCATGAGGTT
>Ga0206862_1034_pt1 | contig 41005 bp, 33 predicted proteins | sample Alteio_BWOrgCont_43_FD_152625 | JGI IMG/M metagenome (GOLD analysis project Ga0206862, IMG submission 152625) | Enriched cells from forest soil in Barre Woods Harvard Forest LTER site, Petersham, Massachusetts, United States -... | ecosystem: Environmental > Terrestrial > Soil > Temperate forest >... | reverse complement strand
TCTTCCTCTGAGGCTTTCATCACCACCAATGGAAACTCAGAATTTCGCTTTATTTTTTTAGGTATTTTCTTTTGTCGCGTTTTATTGTTTTCGATAATCGTTTCTTCGTTTTCTCCCAAGGCCAAACGTGTTTGGCCAGCAGTCATCTGTAGATAAACGCGTGCCAATATATTCGCATCGAGTAGTGCACCATGATAAGTTCTATGTGAAGTATCGATGCCATAACGTTTGCACAATGCATCTAAATTATTTTTTTGTCCGGGATGAAGTTTTCTCGCAACTACCAATGTATCAAACACAGCTAATTGCTGTTCTACTGGAGAAAAAGCATGTTTTAAACGATTTAATTCCGCATTAATAAACCCCAGATCAAACGGTGCATTATGAATAATTAATTCGGATTCACGTATAAAATCTAGAAATTCATCGGCAACTTGCATAAATTTTGGTTTGTCTTTTAGAAATTCAAGCGAGAGATTCGAAATGGCGGCAGCGCCAGGATCGAGCTCTCGCTCTGGGTTAAGATAAGTATGAAACTTACGCCCTGTGAGCTTGCGGTTAACAAGTTCCAAACAACCAATTTCACAAATACGATGGCCGGAATTGGGATCTAATCCTGTCGTTTCCGTATCTAACACAATCTGTCTTTCTATCATGAATTCCTTTCCTTCATGACCACTGCGTCTTCTTCATGAACCCTTTGTCTCCTTCATGAAAACCTTCGACTTCTTCATGTCCCTTCGTCTCCCTCATGCACCTCTCGTCTCCTTCATGAACCCTTCATCCTAACTACAAGCATCTCATCAATCGCTTCATTCGCTAAGACATCCGCACGTTCATTTTCAGGATGTCCGCTGTGCCCCTTTACCCAGTGCCAATCGATTTTATGCGGCGCTTCCGCTTCCAGCAAAGCCTGCCACAGATCTTGGTTTTTAATCGGTTTACCCGATGCGCCCTTCCAGTTTTTTGCTTGCCAGCCCCCTATCCATTGGGTAATGCCTTTCCTTAAATATTCAGAATCGGTATAGATTTCAACTTGTAGCGGTCTTTTGAGTGCTCGCAAGCCCATAATGGCTGCCATGAGCTCCATCCGATTATTGGTGGTGAGGGCCTCTGCCCCAGATAAGGTTTTTTCGATATCTCGATAACGCAGTAATACCCCCCAGCCACCCGGACCAGGGTTTCCTCGACATGCTCCGTCGGTGTATAATTCCACGATATCTTTTTTCAACCAGGTGCCTTACAGTGACTTCAGTGGATTGGGGGCTGGATGAGGAAGTTTATCATAAAGATTGACTGGGCTGTCACTATACTTAAAGAGCTTGTTTATTGTTGATTGAAGTTAATTGACTATATAAAAAAGCTTTGATAGCTCATAATAAAGATAAGAGGAAAAATAAATGACATATCACGTAATTATCGTGGGCGGGGGGATGGCAGGCCTTGCGGCTGCACATACCTTAACCCATTTGGGTAGAAAAGTAGCCATCTTGGAAGCAAGTCCTCAATTAGGCGGTCGAGCTTTTCATCTCACACAAGACAAAAGCCTCGCGTCACGTATCGGCGCGCTCTCCATTCAAAGCAAAGAAAGTCAATCCATTAATCCCTTACAAGGTTTATTGCAACGTCATCGTATTAAAACGAAAGCATTGACGGCGTTAAATTCTGAAACTTTCGATACTCAAGGGAATAAGGTGTCGCTTTCTGAATTACATGCATCGTTAGATCCTGAATATCATAAAGCGCTGATGCGCATCCAAGATGCAAAACGGCAGCAACGAAAAACTTTCCCCTCTTTATCAGAAATCTTAAATTTCGATGAAATAAAAGGTCTTGCAGTAGCAAAAACCGACAGTCCCGCCTATTGGGCAAGGAAATTTATCACGGCGACGATCACTCAACATACCGGCGCACCTCTCCATGAGGTATCCCTCCTGGAATTAATGCAGGATGAATTAGGAAATGCCGAGGACTCCGCAATTATTGGTGGTTCCTATAAATTAATTGAGGCGTTATTGAAAGAAGCAGAGGCAACCGGAAATTTAACCCTTCAAATAAATACTAAGGTAATGAAGGTACAGCAAACCAAAGACAAAACGAGAGAAACCGAATCTTCAGCTAGAGAAAAACCAGAGAATTCAATGAAGCCAGAAAATTTAGTGGTCGTTTTCGATCAAGCTGGCAATCGTTATGAAGCGAACGCTGTGATCATTGCCGTTCCTTTCTCTGTATTAAAAAAAGGGGTCATTCAATTTATCCCTGAATTATCCGTTGCAAAACAAACAGCATTGAATCATTTTGGAGTTGCTGCTTATAATTCAGTCGCTCTTGAATTTGAAAGCGTTTTTTGGGATGAAACCGTCGATTATTTGTTTCCAAACGGGCCCGACATCGAAGATTGGCCACAATATTTAAATGCGTCTCATTGTCTCAAAGACAAAAAACCCTTATTAATCGCTCAATTTTCAGGAGAAAGGGCACGTTTTGGCAATAAACCCGATGCGGTGATTATTGAAGAGGCTCTAGCCCCCTTAAAGCGTGTCTACGGAGACGCAGTCACCCCTTTGAAATCTTATCATATTTCACGTTTTGATGTAGATCCGAATATCTTGGGCGGCTCATTATATTGTTCGAAAAAGAATAGCAGTGAAGATTTCGCGGCACTTTGCAAATCAGAAAATGCTTGTTACTTTGCAGGCGATTATACTTATGCAAAACGACATGGCCGTTTGGAATCTGCATTTGAATCAGGACTACAATCGGGGTTAGAAGTCGATGTCTATTTGGCTTATCTAGAAGAATTAGAACTACTGCGGAAAGAAACGAGACGACCGAAAAGATAATTCAAGGAATCATTAAGGAGTCAGCATTCAAGGTGTCCATTCAAGGGATCAGGTTCAATCAAGCAACAAGCCCGCTTGTGTTATCGCTCGCTTAGATCTGGCCCCGCCTGAGACCGCGCCTGACAGGTTCGGCAAACCCCGCCGGCACCATTCTTCGACGTCTCTTCCATTCAACTCGAAGCGGCGTTAACGTTAATGCGCGTTTCCTAGCCAAAATCACATAAGACGCACCCAAAGGTGAAAACAAAAAATTCCCAACTTTTTCTATCCATCTCATTTTTTCCAACCAAGTGCCGCGCTCAATTGGCGGACGAAAAAAACAAGATTTAATTTGTACGACATCAAAACCCAATAAAGCAAGCCAATCTTTCAAACGTTTTAATGAAATAAAATTGGCATCCCAAGGAACGGGTTTGATATAATGCACAAGGTAACGCCATAATCCCCAAGAACTCCACGCATTAAATCCCGAAATAATTAAATGTCCGCCAGGTTTTAACGCCGCATAGGCTTCTCTTAACACTTCATGAGGATTCAAATTAAATTCTAAACAATGGGCTAAATAAACAAGATCGATCTCATCCTGCATGATGGGCAATTTATCTTGTCTGGCTATCACAGCGTCACACTCTTTGAGGGGTTCTGCTGCGGGGTGTATCCAGACTCGGTGTAAAATAGGGCTTTCTTGTAATCCCTTTAAAAGGGGCGGTTCGCCTAAGAATACAATATGGAACCCAAAGACCATCTGGATAAATTCATTAATTTTCTCACTCTGCTCTGTAATTAAACTTTGCCCCAGTGGCGATAAAAGCCACTCTCGAAATTTTTTCCATTGTGTGTTATGATGCACGGATATTGCCCTCACATGAGAGTTTTCGAATAACTGATCATTTATACGGTTGACTTCTCACCCTTTTCTAGAGATAATGGTAGCACTTAAATAAGATCTTATAAAAAGATTGTATCTTCATCGAATGCATTCATTGAAATTCATTGAATGCCCACTTAAGACCACTAATAAAAGCAATAACACAAACTTTTAATAAGATATGAATAGAGGAGCAAAGCTAGATGACTAAAATTAAACTAACTAAACTCTGTATATACATCGTCAACTTTCTATTAATATGTATTACAGCAATCACCCTTATCTCGTGTGATAAACAATCTTCCAGTGAATATACAAACGATCCCAAAGCAAGCAGTCCATGTAAAAATTTTAGATGGCGAAAAAATGATCAAATCTGGGAACGTGTACGTAAGAACTTCGACATGGCTTCTCAAAGCAAACAACAAGTACGACCAGCAGATGTTGAACGTTATGTAAAAGGATATGCAAACGCACATCAAAAATTAAATAAAGCCTCTCCTTATATGTATTACATTATTGATCAAGTCGAACAAAGGGACATGCCCGGTGAAATCGCACTGCTTCCTATGATTGAAAGTGCGTTTGAACCAAAAGCGACTTCGAACAAAGCGGCCGCTGGTCTCTGGCAATTTATTCCCAGCACAGGTAAACATTTTGGTTTAAAACAAGATAAATACTACGATGGTCGCCGCGACGTGACAGCCTCCACCAAAGCTGCTTTGGATTATCTCGAACTACTCCATAAGCAATTTGATAACAATTGGATGCTCGCCTTAGCCGCTTACAATGCCGGAGAAGGTACCATTCAACGCGCGATTAAGAAAAATATTCGCAAAGGAAAGTCCACACGCTTTCAGGATTTGGATCTGCCTAAAGAAACCAAAGGATATGTGCCCCAATTATTAGCATTGGCTGAGGTTGTTAATAACCCTGAAAAGCATAACATCTCTTTGCCACCGATTGCAGATAAACCTTACTTTGCATCTGTGAATCCAGGGAAACCGGTGGATCTCAATAAAGTCGCCCTATTAGCAGACATTGAAATGCAGGAGCTCAAGCGTTTGAATGCGGGTTATACCAAAACTCACACGCATCCTTCAGGTCCCCAACAGCTGCTGTTGCCCATCGAAAAAGTGTCGGTATTGAAAGAAAACATAGATAAAGTTTCTTCCATTACCCCAGTAGCGACGGACGCTGCAAAAGTTGCAAAAAACCTCATCTCTAAAAAAGGAAAAAAACATAAAGCACAAGTAAAAGGTAAGAAGAAAGGTAAAATTGCAGCACGTCATGGTAAAGGCAAAAAACGAAGTGTAAAACATCGTGCAGCAAAAGTTAGAAAAGCCCAATTAGGCTAACACGCGATTAGTCTAATAGTTGAGACCGAGACAATAACGTTTTATAATATGCCTGCTATGCGAATAGCAGGCTTTTTTTTGTTTTAAAATTATCATTCAGGAATAAGGAAAGAAGGTGTTCGACTTAAATCAAACTGCAGAAACTTCCACTCTCGAGGATACGCACACGCTCGAGGATACACACACACTTCCGCTGACCATTTTTCGATCCAAAGTAGAAAAGAAATTACTCCATTATACGGGAAAAGCCATTCACGATTTTAATATGATAGAAGCGGGCGATAGAGTGATGGTCTGTTTATCCGGCGGTAAAGATTCCTTCACCCTCTTGATATTACTTAAATTACTGCAACAACGCGCTAAAGGAAAATTTGAGATTTTCTCTTTCACTTTAGATCAGGTTCAACCTGGGTATGACGATAGCCTGCTTCGTCAATATGTGGAAAAAGAAGGCATCCCGTATGAAGTTTTACGACGCGACACGTATTCCATTGTTAAAGATAAAATTCCAGAAGGATCCACTTATTGTGGGCTTTGCTCCCGATTACGGCGAGGCATTATTTATCGTTATGCAGAAGAACATGGCTTTAATAAAATAGCGCTTGGACATCATCGCGACGATTTGATCCGCACACTGCTCATGTCGATTTTATATAAAGGCGAGATCTCTGGCATGCCGCCAAAATTGTTGAGCGATAACAAAAAAAATATCGTGATTCGTCCCTTAGTTTATTGCCAAGAAAACGATATCATCACCTACGCAAAAGAAAGAAAGTTTCCCATTATTCCCTGCAACTTGTGTGGTTCTCAAGATAATCTTGCTCGCGTCAAAGTAAAAGAACTCATCCACACGCTCGCAAAAGATAATCCCAAAGTCCCCAGTAATATTTTGCATGCGCTACAAAGTATTCGCCCGAGCCAATTGATGGATAAAGATCTTTGGGATTTTAATTTCAAAACAGAAGTGAATGAGCCCCTTAAAAAAGCACAAGTGAATGAGCCCTTAAAGACATAATGCCTTGAGTTGAAGCTAAACAACACAACCTAGTAATTGCTTCGTGTAGGCATGCTGCGGCGCCGTTAAAACCGTTTCTGTCTTCCCAGATTCTACAATTTTCCCATTGTGCATCACCATCACATTGTGCGCCATCATTTTTACAATCGAAATATTATGCGTAATGAATAAATAAGATAACTCATATTCTTGTTGAAGCGCAATGAGTAAATCAATTATTTCAGCGGCCACAGAAGCATCTAAGCTACTCGTCGGTTCATCACACACAATCAAACGTGGAGAGACACTGAGTGCACGCGCAATACACAATCTTTGTCGCTCCCCCCCCCGAAAATTGATGTGGATATCGATATTTCCAGTCGGGATTCAATCCTACTTGCTGCATTAAATGATCCATTCTTTCTAGTCTTTCGTTAGCATCCGATCCAATCCCAAGCGCTAACATCCCTTCTTGCAAAATATCAATTACCCGCATTCGAGGATCCATAGAAGAGAACGGATCTTGAAAAATAATCTGAATTTCATTGCGCATTTGACGCAATTTCCGCTGCGATAATCGGAACATAGGAGTTCCCAAAAGTGAAATTTCGCCTTTGGTGGGTTTCTGCAAAGCCAAGATGGCTTTTGCTAATGTGGTTTTACCAGAGCCGGATTCACCCACAAGACCCAGGGTCTCTCCTTCTCGAATCAAGAGAGAGACATCCTCCACAGCGGGAATCAGTTCGGTAATTCTTCTAAAAATACCTTTCCGCACTGCAAAATAGACACTTAAGTTATCCACAGACAGCACTTCTGCTGCGTCCGTTTCAACTTCCGCGGGTTTATTTTTAGGAACCACAGAAAATAAATGTTTGGTATACGCATGTTTTGGGTGCTGTATTAAGTCGGTTGTTCTGCCTTGTTCGACTACCTCACCCTGCTTCATGACCACAATGTCATCAGAAATCTTGGCTGCAATTTTTAAATCATGGGTGATAAATAACAAACTCATGCCTAACTCAGTTTGTAAATTTTTTAACAAAGCTAAAATTTCAGATTGAATGATAACGTCTAATGCTGTCGTCGGTTCATCTGCAATTAAAATCTTAGGCTTCCCTGCCAAGGCCATCGCAATCATCACGCGCTGTCGCATTCCCCCCGATAATTCATGCGGATAGGCAGAATAGACCCTTTTTACATTCTGGATCCGTACTGCATCCAATAATTGGTAGACTTCATTCTTATAGGACTTTCGAGGCAGCGTTCGACGTGATCGATGTCGGGAAAATACTTCTTCAATTTGCTCATGAACTCGAAAGATTGGATTCAAGGAAGTCATGGGCTCCTGAAAAATCATGGCGATATCTTTACCTCTAATTTTTTGCAGCTCAATTTCAGGCAAAGACAATAAATCCTTACCTTGCCAAAGGATGTGACTTTCAGGTGCGTGCGTTGCCCCCCAAGGTAATAATTGTAAAATAGACAACGCGGTTAATGATTTTCCAGATCCGGATTCTCCCAGCAATGAAAGCGTCTGACCTGGATTTAAATGAAAACTGACGTTTCGCACCGGCGTCAGCGCATCTTCGCCCCTTGAAGTGCTGTGGGTATATAATTTTGTGGTTAAATTTTCAACCCTTAAAACCTCTGATCTTAATACCTCTGCAACTTCGGGGCTATGGGTGTTTTGCATCACTTTATTCTCACTTTAGTTTAACGTTCCCTGGGATTCAATGCTTGCTGCAGCGCATCCCCTAAAATATTAGTGGAAAAAACGAGTGTAAACATAAAAATAAACGCGGCCACCAAAGACCACCATACCATGGGTTCTCGAGCCATTTCTAAACGTGCAGCATTTATCATATTTCCCCAGCTATAGGTGGTTGGCGCAACCCCTACCCCGACATACGATAATACCGATTCTGCTAACACTAACCCACTAAAATCAATCACCACGGTAATGATAACAATATGCATTAAATTCGGTAAAATATGTTTCAATAAAATTTTAAAATCACTCACGCCCAAAGTTCGAGCGGCTTGTACATAATTTTCTTCACGAAGCTTGAGTGTCTCTCCTCGCAATAAACGACAAAGCCCAATCCAACCGGTTGCACCCAGCACAATGCAGAGCAACAGTAGTTTTAGATCGGGATCTTCCTCAATCCTTATTTGAAAAGAAAGCACCGCAGCTGCAATTAACAAAACGCCTGGAATTGATCCGAGCGTGGTATATAAGTATTGAATAGCATCATCTATCCATCCCCTAAAATAGCCCGCCCAAATGCCCATACTTAAAGCAAAGGGTAACATGACAAAAGAAGTTACTGTACCAATCACTAATCCCGTTCGAATGCTTTTTAATACGATATAGTAAACATCCCGTCCAATTTTATCGGTGCCGAAGATATGATATTGAAACATCAACGCTGCAGAGAGGGTGATCCAACAAAAAACACAAAACAAAGTGATCTCAAATGCACGAATCACTCGATGTTCAGTCATTTTACGCCTGGTAGATTGACGAAAGGGCAGATAAAGTAAGCACCACAAAATGAACCCTGAGATGAATCCTAAACTCACTCGTTTTAAAATATCAATTCCTTTCGAACTCCCTTTCTCAATTCCCACCCCTGCATATTTCAATCCGGCATACATTTCTCGAGTGGTGCCCCCCTCTCCTGCTGTGGTTTCTTCTTCAAAACTTCGTAAAGCAAACGGTGCCGAATAGGTTTTTTCTCTTTGATAATCCCTAGGGCTTAATATTAAATCTAAAACACTGCGTGTCACATTCAATCCATTTGATTTATAGCTTAAATGGATAGAGTCTAATAACCCAATCACCGTAAAGGTGGTCACAATTAATAATGCAACCATATATCTAGGTTTTTGTACCAAGGTGATTTTAATATCTTGTATGATGGGCGAATGTCTCTTTATTAGATATAATATCAAACCAACAGCAAAAGAAATCCAGACGAGAATATCGGTCCAATAAAATGTCAATGTCATCTTACCCCCCAAAACCTATTTAACTAGAATCTCACTCTCGGATCGACTAAAGTGTATGAGATATCGGTGAGCAATAATCCTAGAATATAAAGAACTGTCCCTAAAAATACCATGACTCTCACAATGGCAAAATCTTGATCATGAATGGCATCCATGGTGTAACTCCCAAGCCCTGGCACTGCAAAAAAAGATTCTAACAATAAACTACCCATGAAAAGTAAAGGCAGCACCGACACCACACTGGTTAAAATCGGGATCATCCCATTCTTTAATACATGTTTAAACAAGATGAGAAAATCGGATAAGCCTTTCGCACGGGCAGTGCGAACATAATCCTTATGATACTCCTCTAGAAAAATGGCTCGATACCAACGTGCACCGGGTCCCAAACCTGCGACGAGGCTCACTAAAATAGGTAAAATTAAAAATTTTATCGCGTACCAGCCATCCGCATACCCAGAAATGGGCACTAAACGTAATACCTTTGCAAACAAAAATTGTCCGAAAATAATATAAAACATACTAGAAATTGAAATAAGCACAACACAAACAAAAATCCCCCAGGCATCGAGATAAGTTTCTTTAAAAAAGACCAATATTAATGCCACCATAATATTCAACATGAGTCCAAGAAAAAAAGAAGGTACCGCAATTAATAAACTGGGCAAATAGCGTTCCTTAATGGCCTGTTTTATATCGCGATCGGTATCCGATACCCCAAACTCAAAAATAAATAATTTCGCCGATTTTTGAAAAAATATGGTTTGAGTTACTTTATCTAAACCATTCGCTTCTACGTTAAAAAACAAAGGCAAATCGTAACCATGTTGATGTTTCCATGAATCTCTCGCTTCTTGCGTCACATATTTTCCACCCAAATGAATATTAGCAATGTTATCTGGTGTATTGACAAAAAAGAATAAGGCAAACGTAATAATATTTACTCCAATGAGGATGGGAATAATTTGTAGCAAACGACGAACTAAATAAGCCCACATAATTAGAGCCGCTCCTTCTTTTTATAGATCGCTTGATAATAAATAAATGCTGCAGGAAGCAACATTAATAAAATACCCAAAATAATCAATCCAACTGGCCATACAATCGGTTGATTCCATAAAGATTGCTGAGACGCACGAAGTTTTGGATCTACACTCACGTATTTTAGATTATTTCGGACCAAACCACTTGGTTTTGAAACAGAAGTCCAGGAATGATAAAGCGCAAATGCTTTTGGATTAAAGCCGTAAATCCAAGGCATATCTTCATTTAAAATTTCAGTCATGCGTTTAATAATTGCAAAACGTTCTGGTCCATTGTTTAAGCCACGCATTTTTTCAAACAATTTATCGTATTCTGGGTTTTCGTAATTGACCGTATTTTCCCCGCCAAATTTAGCACTCCCATTCGGGCCATAAAATAAAAATAAAAAGTTTTCGGGATCAGGGTAATCTGCGCTCCACCCCCAAAAAAACATTTGCGCCATGCCATGGCGAACCTTATCTTGAAAACGATTATAATCCGAAGTTCTGAGCACGAGTTCTAAGCCAATTTTTTCAAATTGTCGTTGCAGCCAAGCTTGGACGGCAATTTCATCGGGCTCCCCGGTGGAAACTACATCATAATAAATTTTCTTCCCCATCAGATTGGCTTTTTTTATCCAATCAATGGCTTCTTCAAGCGACCATTTTTGATAATTTTGCGCTTCAAATCCAAAAATATCGGGGGGAATCGGTCCTTGCGCAGGCACACCTCTATCATTCACAAAAATAGATAAAAATTCATCGATATCAATCGCTGCGCCGATGGCCCGTCGCAAATTTCTGGCCTCTTCTGTATAGCCACCCACGGTTTCATCTAGCATGTTGAAAGCCCAATACCAAACACCTGGGGAGACAGAAGTTTGTAAGCGGATCCCGCGATCTTTTAATGCAGCTGTCACATCCGGATTGCCTTGAATGCCGAAACGAACCGCTTGAGTAAAATTGTCGGAAGAAATCCCTGAGATATCATAATAACCTTGTAAGAATTTGCTCCAATAAGGAATATCTTCTCTTTCTAACGAGAGAATGACTTTATCTATCATGGGAAGGCGCTTTCCTGCATTGGCTAATAACCCACTCTCGCGATCGGTGTCGGACCCTTCTGTAGGATAATAGTCTGGGTGATAATTTGGATTTTTGACGAGAACCATGCGTCGATCAGGATTATTTTCGGTCAGCATGTAGGGCCCTGTGCCTATGGGATACCAATCAATGGTGAGATTTTGACTTTGAAAATAAGGATTTGCATAAAATTGAATGGCTTCCCAGGGGATTGGTGTGAAAAAAGGCAGCGCTAGCCAATAATGAAATTGAGAATATTTGCCTTTGATCCGAATTTTGAAGGTGTAAGGATCAATGACAGTGGCACCAGCCAAATCAAATCCACGCAGATCACGTTCCACTTCACTGGGAGGCAATGCTTCCAGCGTTTTTCTTAATTCCGCTAAACCTTCGATATAATGGCTCATCAAACCAAAAATCGGAGAACCCAACGCAGGATCAGCCAGTCTTTTTATTTGATAGACGTAATCTTCTGCCGTCGATTCACGCGTGCCCGTATATTTAAAATCGGAAAGCACTTTATATTTTTTGGCTTCACTGGGTGACAAATTGAGATAACGATAATTTCCCGCTTCATCTTTTGCAAATGCAGGATGGGGTTGATAATATACCCCTGGTTTTAGGTGGATCCAATATTCTGTGTACGCAACGGTTTCTCCTGGCGCGTTTTCATCCAGCCGCTCATTTTGAGCGTTATAATAATACACTTTGGGATAATCTATCGCGGTGAGTGGTTCAAGGGTATAGGGACGTTTTAAATAATTGTATTGTAGCGGCGACTCATAAATTTGTCCTGTAATCTGCCATTCTGGCTCATTGTAGGAACGCGCGGGATCCAAATGCTTTGGACGTTCTGTGAAGGCTGAAAATCGTGCATTCGCATCTTTCGATTCGTAGGGGTAGGGATCATTCCAAGGAAGTTCATTTTCGCAGCCAAAAACTGTGAGGCCAGCACCTAAAACACAACAGATGATACAACAATATTTTAAGAAATTTTTCAAATTAATCCCTTTGTTTCCCTTGTTTCTATTCCTATTGTTTCTAATCCCTTTTTTCTATTCCTACAGTTATATGAAAACTGATTTGATCACTTTCTTCACTTGGTTACTTTGTAATTCAGGCACCATTAGATTCAGTAGATCGTATAATCTTCGAGCGTCATAAATGGCGATTGCCTGTTCAAACCCAGCCAAAACTTCTAGGAAACGATGTTCCTCAAATATTCGTGCTTTTGCCTGAAATATTTTTTCATGTGAGGTCGGTTCCAAAGCTTCTTCCGGATGGAACAATTCCTCAAAGAGTTTCTCACCCGCTCTTAAGCCGGTATATTCAATCTCAATCTCTTCTCCGACCTGTTTCCCTGCAAGACGGATCATTTGCTCGGCCAAATACTGTATGCGAATGGGTTCTCCCATATCGAGTACAAAAATCTCACCCCCTTTGCCTTGCGTTAAGGCTTGTAATATGAGCTGGCAAGCTTCTGGAATGGTCATGAAATAACGCATGACTTCGGGGTGCGTCACAGTGACAGGCCCGCCCCTTTCAATTTGTTGTTTGAAAATTGGCACCACAGAGCCTGCTGAGCCCAACACATTTCCAAAACGTACTGTGATAAATCGAGTGATTCCTTTCCCATTATAGTAATGACACACCATTTCAGAGGCACGTTTACTTGCCCCCATCACATTGGTGGGATTCACCGCTTTGTCGGTTGAGACCAAAACAAATTTTTGCACTTTTGCGAGCACCGCCAATTCTGCCATTGTCCTTGTGCCCAATAGGTTGTTACCAATGGCTTCACGCGGTTGTGATTCCAACATCGGCACGTGTTTGTATGCTGCCGCATGAAAAATAATATGGGGTTGATGTTGTGATAATATTTCATGCACGGCAATGCGATCATTGACATCCACCAAATACGGCATTAAAACAAGACTCGGGAACTGTTCTTTAATTTCTTGTTCTAAAGAAAATAAATTAAATTCTGATCGCTCTATCACGATTAATTTTTTGGGTGTTAACCTCGCAATTTGACGGCACAATTCAGATCCGATGGATCCACCGCCTCCCGTGACCAAAACCACTTGATGATGAATGGTGTTGCCGATGGATTCCCAATTCAATTTCACAGGATCGCGTCCCAGCAAATCTTCCAGGGAGACGGCGCGCAAGAGATCGACCGTCACACGTCCTGCCACTAAATCCTGTGTGCTGGGTAAGGTTCGAACAATGCAAGCCGTGGCTTCGCAGTATTCCATAATTCGACGCATTTCATTTGCTCGTGCGGAAGGTATGGCGATGACAATTAACGCCACCTCACAATCTTCTACAATCTTTGGTATATCGCTATATCCACCCATCACACGCAGCCCGTGAATATCTTGGCCTAATTTATTTTTGCGATCATCCACGAAAGCCACAGGCATATAATTTCTGGCGCGATCACGCAGCAGTTCTCGAACCAATCCTTCGCCTGCAATGCCCGCCCCCACAATAAGAACGCGCTCACCGCTACTCTTTCTTTTGCGATATTCTTTTAACCATCGGACTAAAAATCTTGACCCCCCTAAAAATAGTACGAGCAACATGCTATAAATAGGAAGCACCGAACGAGGAAATCCCTGCAATCGTGTGACTAAAAATAATACTGTTAAAGTGCCAAGGACTCCAATCGAGACGGCTTTAAAAATTCGCATTAAATCTGGCAGCGATGCAAACTGCCAAATCCCTCGATACAAACCGACCGGCCAATAAGCAGCCGCTTGAATCATACAAACCACTGGAAAGGAGAGTATTGCAATTCTAAGGGCTTCTGCGGGAATGCCATCCAAATTGAATCGCAACCAATAAGCACCGAACCAAGCAATCGGAATGATTAAAATGTCATGCAAAATAACCAAGAAACGGCTGCGCGATTGTATCCAGCGTTGTTTTTTCATCCTGGAACACTCACTTTTTGGGGAGCGAGGCGTTCAACCCATAAATACCAAATAGAAACCACCCCTCCTGCTAAACATAATGCCCAAATTAATTTGCTGGGATAATAGTGGGCAGAAAGCGCAACGCCAGCCAATACAATATTTAACGTTGTGGTGATTGCGAGCACTTGTGCGTGACTGTATCCTGCTTGGTGGAGGCGTTGATAGGCATGATCACGATGCGCAGTTGCCCAATGTTGTTTAAAATAGATACGTCTCAATAAAGTAAGCGTCGCATCAAACCAGAACAACGCGTATAAAATAAGCCAAAGTGCAATCGGGATGTCGTACCAAATGTCACCCACAATGGCAAAAGCTGCGATTAAAAAACCTAAGGAATAACTGCCAACATCTCCCATAAAGATATCAGCCTTTGGCCAATTCCATACCAGAAAACCGGCAACCAACACTACCATCGTCCAGGAAAGCAACGCTAAAGTGGGTGCACCTGAAATCCAAAAAATAAAACCACCGACCCCTAAAACGAATAGAATTTCTATACTGGCGAGACCATCAATCCCATCCATGAAATTAAATAAATTAATAGACCAAACAATGAATAATGTTAACAAGCTCCAGAGTAACCAGGGGTGGGCAATTAAATGACCTGCTATCCCGCGATGCAATAAATAAAGCGTATCAATTTTACCTAAAGCGGTTAAAAAGATAAGGGCGGCTAACGTCTGCCCAACTAAACGAATTTTGGGAGACATGTGGTGATGATCATCCCAATACCCGAGTACACCCACCAATATAGTGCCGGGTAAGAACGTGAGCAGCATAGGCCTCGCAAAAAGCCCAGACCAAGCTCCAATCACAAGGGCAATCATCCATAACACCATGAAGACTAATCCACCACCCCGAGGGGTGACGCCTTCATGAGAAGAACGATGATTTGCGATATCTAAAATGCCACGTGACATTGCATAGCGACGGTAAAGCGGCACCATCCCAACGGCAATGAGATACAACACCAAACTACCGCACAATAAAAAAAGTTTGCTAATCAACTTATTTCTTGCTCCCCATTGGAACTCTTAAGATAGTTTAACATTAAGGCAGGTAAAATTCAGTATCGAAGTCGTTATATGGATGGCGAAATGTCGAGGTTGAAGTGTGAGTCGAAATGTAAGCCAAAACTTATTCCACTGGTTTTGGCTCGGGCCCTGCCCCCGCAGGTTCCCTCAATTTTTCTGCAACAATTAATTCGTGACATCTGTCTACCAGTGTACGATCACCGGTTGCCTGCGCCACTTTCCCCAAGTAGGTTTCAAGCACCATATCTTCATCTTCACTGAGTGATCGTATCGCTTGCAATTGTTTCATTTTGTTTTCAAAATTTTGTTGTTCCCTAGGCGTGAGTTTTTTCGAAGCCATGAGATCTTTATAGACCAACTCAATTGCAGTATATAAATATTGCGCTTTTTTCCGCACTCCCTCTGCCCCCGCCAAACTCGAATCATCGCGGAGTTTTTCCATTAATTTATTTAAAAATGCAAACTCTTTTTTTAACGCACTGGCTGATTTGGATGATGAAAATTTTACAACACTTTTACTGCTGCTTTCTTCTGATGCCACCTTAAATTTTGTTAATAAAAGTACATTTAAAACAAATTCAGGACTCCCTGGTTGATAGGCAGCGATCACCTTTTGTTTTTCTTTGGTTCTTTCTAAAGCAGCCGCACAAAGTTTACTGTAGAGTTCACTCGCTGTTTGTGTAGTTTCTTTTCCATCCACCCTAATGACTGCAAGATCTTTGGGTAATTCATCTTCAGGTAATTCCTCTCCTTTTTTAATATATTCTTGTATCGCATCCACAGCTTCTTCTGAAAACGTTGGAATTTTTTTATTCTTTGAAGGATCCTCTAATATCTGCTTGAATGTTCTGAGAGCAGCGATGGCTTGCTCTGAAACAGGCTTCCCTTTCTCTACACCAACTTCAATGATATCTCTTTTTATGCCAACGCTTATAAATTTATTCATCGCTGCACTTTTTTCTTGTAAATTTTGAAATTGCTCATGCAGCGCTCTCACATGTTCTTGTTGTTCTTGTTGTCCTTGTTGTTCTTGTGCCGCTCGTTCTTTTTGTTCCGGGCTTAATAGTCTATTTGCTTCTTTATAAGACAGTGCTGCCGTCTTTTTCTTTGATGGTTTGCCCATAAAAAAGGCGTACACGCGTATTGATCCGGCTTTCATCAAAGATCCCACTTTTTCTAAACCCTGTAAACCCAATTTACCGCCCCATTGAAGGGCCGCTAGAGGGGCAAAGGGAATGGCAATAATGCCCAGCACCACATTGGTGGTCCATCTAAACGCTCTAGAGTTTCTTGAATTGGCGAATTTCATTAATCCCATGATATCTTTAAAGGTCGCCAGCGGATTCAAAATTTTTGGAACCATGAAAACGACCAACGCAACGGGAGATAACAAAACACCACCCACAACTGCAGCGCCTTTTTGCAATCTATTAGATTTTTGATCCATCCAAACGCCAATTAAATACCCACCACCCCTTTCTACTATATCCGCAAATTCTCTAAAAGGATTAAATCCTGGCTTTCCTTTTTGAATGGAATCCTGAAATGCGACCGCATGATTGTAAGATTGTTGAGGATTTCCAAAAAATCCGAAAGCTTTGCCTCTAAAGAAATCTTTTTGATAACCTTCAACCGCACCTGCTTCTAAAATAGCATCTGTCGTTTTAGAACAATTCTTGGTATAGAGTTCAAACCCTCCATCTTTTGAAAGACTCACCATTTTTTGTAACATGGCTTCGACATCTAAACCGTTTTGAAGCCCTACCACACTATTTCCGACGGGTCGAATGGGTAGAGAGACAACGCCATCTGGCGGAATCCCAACTGAGAGTACTTCCTCGATATCTCTATCAGGATCATAGTGCACAAAACCCGATACCCAAGAAACAACGTCTTTTTCCGCAATCTTAAATTTTTCATCTGTAAGCTCATATAATTTATCGATATCCTCTTTTGTGAGTTCGACTAATCTCCCCTCAACATAGCGCCCTGTAATTTTATCTTTCCATGTTTCTGGTTTAATGTATTCGTTTAAGGCATCTAATTTCTTTATGAATCTTTCGTCTACTTCTGTATTCCCTTCATTGTTTCTATATTCGGACAAAATATCTTTCAGTCTATCTAAGCTCATTGCTTTAAGATGACGATCCACATATTCATTTTCCGAAGACGCCCTTTTAATTCTTTCGTTGCATTCTTCGAGAAGCTTATCAGCTCGCGCCTGATCTATTTCTGACGGCACAACTTCCCTTGCGAGTTTTTCTTGCGTAAGCTCACTTAATATCTTGATATCCTCTTGTAATAATGTTGGAAGCGGTCCTGTTATTTTTTCTTGCCATGTTTCAGGTGAAAGGTATTGATTCAAAGCATCTAGCTTTTTAGTGAAATCATTACTTATCTCTACGTTGCCTTCTTTTGTAAGGCTATCTAATGAGTTCATGACATCTTGTAGTTTTGAAATTTCATTCTTTCTTAATTTTTTAATAAATACTTTTAAAGTAGGATCGTCATCGAGATTTATTGAGGGTGGGAAACTTTTGTCTACCTTATCTTTGACCCTTAAAGCCACATAAATTTCTGGGAGGACAATGACGGCATTCAATTTTCTTAATTCGGCTTTTGTGATTTCCAACAATTTTATAACTTCTAATTTTGTGAGATTTTTTGAATTTACCTTCTCTTTCCAATCTGGAAAAAATCTATTTAAAATTAACTCTTCGGTTTCACTCAATTTTAAAAGATCTGAATCAGATTTAGCTTTAGACATTAAAGCATTTATTTTTTTCTGAAGTATTTCTAAAGATTTAACTTTTTCTGTGGCGTCTCCTACTTCTAGGCTCGCTCTGTAAATTTCCCTATCCATCGGTGATAAATTCGTTTCATGTAAAATTATTCGTGGTCCGTAGGCCATCACTCTTGAACCGACCTTTCCTTTATGACGTCGTTCTTCCGGAGCGATTATTTTTTTCCATTTTGGATCCCATTCAAATGGAACGCCTTCCCGTTCTCGGGTTCTATCATCGCTTAATTTTGATAGTTGATAATCCGATGATTTTCCTGGCCACCAACTCCAATGTGCTTCCATGACTTCTTCTTGAAAAACAACATTATTATCTTTGTCCAAAGTTTTGACTGTTTTTGCCCGGCATGGAATACCATTCTGTTCACAAAAGGCCAGTAATTCCTTCCCCTTTTCGTTATTTGGAAAAGTGAGCTGTATGGATGCATGGCCAACATTTCCCCCGAATAATTGAGTATCCACGAAATGAAGCATTCCATTCCCGGCATCGGGTGAAGAACCCCACGTCATCACTTTTACACCACAAGTGGTTGAGGTTGGTTTTTTCTCTCTTTTTGGTGGGTTGAGAGCGAATGACATAAATATACTCCCTACTACTTTTGATGAATAATATTTTTAAATATTTGAATATTTAGTCACAAAAAAAATGAAAAAGTTCTATAGAATGAAGTTTTTGGTTATGCACGAAAATATGTTTATATGCACGAAAAATGGTTATTATGACGACGATTTTATTCTGGCAAAGCCCGCACACAGGCCTTAAACACATCGCCGCGATGTTCAAAATTTTTGAACATGTCGAAGCTTGCGCAGGCCGGCGATAATAGCACGCCATCGCCAGGCAATGCTTGCTTAGCCGCTGCTCTCACGGCCTCTTCCATACTGTTTACTTCGATACACACAATAGTATCAGACGAGGTCTCCACACCATGGATCCCATCAGAGGGAATAACCTCAGAAGGATTAACATCAGAAAGCAACGCCTTTAATTCTTTCCTGGCTTCGCCCAACAAAATAACCGCGCGACAGCTCTCCTGAATAACAGGTTTTAATGGACTAAAATCTGCATTTTTGGCAATACCGCCGGCAATCAATATCCATTTTCCTCCGATGCTTTGTTTTAAGCCTTGAATAGCCGCCATCGTTGCGCCCACATTGGTGCCTTTTGAATCGTTAATCCATTGCACTTCATTTCGTGTTCGCACCCACTCACCACGATGAGGTAGGCCCGTAAATGTTTGAAGCGTTGAGAGCATTGCGGGCAATGGTAATTGTATACTCGCGCCTAAGCTTAAAGCAGCCAAAACATTGGCGACATTATGCATTCCAAAAATTTTGAGATCTGAGATAGGCAATAAAGGCGTTTGCCCTTGCATGAGTATGCCCCCTACTTTAAAATCGACACCAAAATGCTTATCAGGCGGCAGATTTAAACCAAAAGAAATGGCTGGGATACTCGATGGAATTTGCTTTTTGATTTGCTCAAACACATAGGTATCGTCTCGATTCACGACGATGGCTTGGCTATTGTTAAATATTTGAGCTTTGGCTCGATAATATTCCTCTAATGTCTTATAGCGATCCATGTGATCAAGACAAAGGTTTAAGACCGTGGAAACCGCAGGCTTTAAAGAATAGGTAGTTTCGAGTTGAAAGCTTGATAATTCTAAAACATACAAATCATAATTTTCTTGCAGCAAAGTTAAGGCAGATGTGCCTAAATTTCCTCCGACACCCACTCGAATGCCCGCTTGTTTCGCCATCTCTCCGACTAATGTGGTCACGGTGCTTTTACCGTTTGATCCTGTGATTGCCACCACAGGCGCTTTTACATTTTGTGCAAACAATTCTATGTCGCCAATAATTTTAACATGGGGAGAAAGTAAGGGTTTCAAGCTGGGATCGTCTTTGGCAAGTCCCGGGCTTAAAATAAGGGTTTTAAGAGAGTAAAGCTCTAACGCTTTGAAATGTTCAACCGCCTGTTTCGTATAGAAAGGAACCCCGGGACAAGTTCTATTAAATTCCTCTAATTTTGGCGGTTCCTCGCGTGTGTCGAACACCGCAAAAGGGATCTTATTTTGATGCAAATATTGTGCAACGGCTAAACCTGAAATGCCAAGACCCACGACCAGCGTTTCTTTTATTTCTTTTATTTCTTTTAAGTGCACAACTCACCTTTTTAACCTTTTTACCGCAATTTCAGTGTCGCCAAGCCAAATAACACGAGCACTACTGAAATAATCCAAAATCGCACAATCACCTTGGGTTCTGGCCACCCTTTTAATTCAAAGTGATGATGAATGGGTGCCATTTTAAACACACGTTTACCTGTCAATTTAAAAGAAGCCACTTGCACCATCACCGACATGGTTTCTAATACGAAAATGCCGCCCATAATGAATAATACCAATTCTTGACGCACCAATACCGCAATCACACCCAGCGCGGCACCCAAACCCAATGCCCCCACATCTCCCATAAAAACCTGGGCAGGATAGGCATTAAACCAAAGAAATCCAAGCCCCGCCCCCACAATCGCTCCACAAAAAACCGCGATTTCTTCCACGCCTGGGATATAGGGCACCGCCAAATATTCTGCAAATTTAATGTGTCCCGTAACATAAGCAAATATGCCCAGTGCACCGCCCACTAAAACAATGGGCATAATCGCAAGGCCATCCAAACCATCGGTTAAATTCACCGCGTTGCTCGTACCCACAATCACAAAATAAGTTAAAAAGATATAGAAAAGCCCCAAAGGCAGCATGACTTGCTTAAAGAAAGGCACCAATAAATGCGTTTCGGCCGGCGTTTGTGCTTTCCAGTATAAGATGATGGCTGCTGAAAGACCGAGCAAAGATTGCCAAAAATATTTCCATCGAGCGGGTAATCCTTTTGAATTCTTTTTGACGAGTTTACGATAATCATCTACCCATCCAATGGCGCCAAATCCCATTGTCGTTATCAATACGATCCAAACATAGATATTTGATAATTCAGACCAAAGCAATGTCGTTAAAGCAACTGCGACTAAAATCAACGCCCCCCCCATAGTCGGCGTGCCCGCTTTGCTGAAATGCGATTTCGGGCCATCATCACGCACTACTTGTCCTACTTTATAAAACGTTAATCGTCGAATCATACCGGGGCCGACCATTAACGCAATAACGAATGCTGTAAGTGATGCCAACACCGTTCGCAAAGTAATATATTGAACAACCCCGAACGCGTGATAATATTGTTCTAACCAACCCGACAACCACATCAACATGCGCGATTCTCCTTAACATCTTTGGAAATATTGTCTGATTTGGGAATATCTTCCGAATTTTGAAGTGCTATGACCACCTCTTCCATTCGCATCGCCCGAGCGCCTTTTACCAATATCGTTAAGTTTTTTGGTGAGGCCTGCAACTCATGCTTGACTTCACTAATAAGATTATCTTTATCATTATAATGATGACCCTGCGCTCCAAACTCTAAGAGAGCGTTTTTGGTCATTTTTCCGATACCAAACATTTTATGAATGCCTAAACGCTTTGCTTCCTTGCCAATATCACGATGCCAGGTTTCTGCATGATCGCCCAACTCAATCATATCGCCCATCACAAACCATTTTTCCCCCGGTTGAGTAGCAAGTACAGACAAAGCAGCGCGCATAGAGACAGGATTTGCATTATAAGTATCATCAATGAGTTGAATGTCTCTCAGACCTTTTTTAAATTGAAGTCGCCCCTTCACTGGCTGGAATTGATCCAAACCTTTTTGTACAGAAGCAAACGATGCCCCCATTGCTAAGGCAGTGGCCGCTGCCGCTACACCATTAAGAACATTATGTTCACCTGGGGTATTCAATTGAATTGGCAACATTTGCCCCTGATAATGTAATATAAAATGAGACCCTTGAAGATCGAGATCTACTTTCGAAATACTTAAATTGACGTTTGAACCATAACCAAAAGTAAAAACAGTTTGTCCACGTAATAAAGATTTCCAATAATCCACGTGTGGATCCTCTGCATTGATCACGGCAATGCCATCGGGCCTCAAACCTGCATACAATTCACCTTTGGCATTTCTTACCGCAAGCTCTGATCCAAATATTTCAATATGCGCAATACCAGCGTTATTAATTAAAGCAACCGACGGTTCCGCCAATCCCATCAAATAATGAATGTCGCCTTTTTTACGCGCCCCCATCTCAACCACTGCGTATTGATGTTCGTTCGTTAAACGTAACAAAGTGAGCGGCAACCCTATCTCTGTGTTAAAATTGCCCTGATTAGCAAGCACCGCGCCCTCGACGGCTAAAATGCTTGCCACCATTTCTTTGACGGTCGTTTTTCCATAACTACCCGTGATGGCTGCCATGGGAATATTAAATTGTTTACGATATTCCTGAGCAAGTTTTCCTAAGGCATTTCCTACGTCTTCAACGCATAATTTTGGAAGTGTACTGTTTACGGTTTGACTCACCACAATACCTGCGGCGCCTCTTCGTTCGACTTCTTCTATAAAATGGTGTCCATTTGATTTCTCACCAATCAAAGCAAAAAATAATTCATTTTCAGCAACCGTTCGACTATCGATAGCCACACCGGCGAAAGATTTATCTTCGCCTGAAAATGTGGCCTTCATCCACGCCGCTGCTTTTTGTAAACCTATCGAACTAATCGAGCCTGTCGTCTTCATGCCTTCCTCCTGGCTAAAGCCGCTCTGGCATGATTTTCATCGAGAAAGGGTATTCTTTCTGTTTGAATCACCTGATAGGCTTCATGCCCTTTACCTGCAATCAGGATCATATCCTCAGGCTTTGCTTCTGTGATTGAATATTCAATGGCTTTGGCTCGATCAGATTCCACCCGAATATTTTTAGATGAAGATTTTGAAAATCCCTTTAGGATCTCTTCAATGATTTTTCCTACATTTTCTGTTCTAGGATTATCCTGCGTGACAATGATATGGTCACTCCATTCTTCTGCAACGGCCGCCATCAAAGGTCGTTTACCGGGATCTCGATCGCCGCCACAGCCAAATACACACCACAATTTACCCGCACAATAGGGACGAAGCGCCATCAACACTTTTGCAAGGGCATCCGGTGTATGCGCATAATCAATGATAATGGTGGGTCCGTTCTCACCTCCCCCTAAACGATTCATTCGCCCAGCCACGGGTTTAAGCTGACTGGCTGCTGCAAGCAGCTTAGAAAAATAGGCTTGTTTTGGCCGGATTGGTTTTTTTGCCTGGAGGGTATGTTCTGTCGCTTCTATGGTTTCTCTGCCATCTTCCTCGTCCTGTAAACAAAGTACAGCCATGGCAGACAACACATTGCTCAGATTAAATTGCCCCATTAAAGAACATCGAAGTGATCCGGATCCCCAGGGACTCTGTATTTCTGCTTCTATGCCTTGATTGCTCATTTTGAGATGGTGAGTCGTCACTGCATGGATGCGCCAGTGATGCTGTGTGTTGTGCTTTGTGAGGGCGAGAACAGCGGGAGGTAACGCCGCTTCTGTAGTGATGGCAATGATCACCGGCGTCGTCCCTTCTCTGCCTTCCCTACCACTCGTCTCTTCCAAGTGTTGAGATCGCAGCAAAAGCCCAAGCAATCTTTGTCCATAGGCATCATCCACATTCAAAACAACATGTTTAGGTTTACACTCTGTAAATAAGCAGACCTTCGCTTGAAAATAATCTTCCAAATCCTTGTGATAATCCAAGTGATCGCGTGTTAAGTTGGTAAACACCGCCGTATGAAAATGAACGCCTGAAACTCTTTTTTGCACTAAAGCATGCGAGGAGACTTCCATCGCCACACGCTTTGCCCCTTCCTTTTTAAGTTCTGCAAGCCATCGATGCAATGAGATGACATCCGGCGTTGTTAAGCCAAAATCACTTAAATTTTCTAGAAACCCAACCCCGAGCGTTCCCACCACAGCGCAAGGTTCAGAGAAAAAACTTGAAAGTTGTGCGATAATATGTGAACAAGAAGTTTTACCATTCGTTCCTGTGATGCCAATAATGGGTAGCGTATGCGAAGGATTATCGTAAAAACGAGACGCCATAAATCCAACCGCATTAATTAAATGAGAATATTCAATGACGGGAACTTCACTCTGGCGATTAGATCGATGAGAGGACTTTGCGGAATCCATGAACGTCTCAGTCATCACTGCGGCCGCCCCCCGGGCTATCGCCTCCGAAATAAATGCTTGACCATGTTGTTTTTCTCCAGGCAGTGCAAAAAACAAATCACCTGATTTTACCAAGCGACTGTCTAATGACATGCCTTTTAAAACAAAATTATTCATGCAAGGAAAGCTCCGCCTCTTCTTCCTTTTTTGCAACTTGTATACTTTGAAGATCCCTCAGATCCAAGGGGATATTGTAGAGTCTGAGCGCACCACTTGCGATTTTGGAAAAGACGGGTGCTGCCACCTGACTGCCATAATGTTCCTCACCCTTGGGATCGTCTATCATTATCACAATCGCAAAACGAGGATGAGAAGCCGGCGCAAGTCCAGCAAACACGGCAATGTGACTGCCCTCGTGATAACCACCGCCATCGAAATTTACTTTTTGCGCAGTCCCTGTTTTTCCAGCAATCTGATATCCCAAAACTTGAGCTTTTTTTCCAGAGCCTTCTGTGACAACGGTTTTCAACATATCCAATACTTGTCGCGCAACATGCGGTTCAATCACTCTCTGGCCTTCCACCACACCATTTTGTTTCAAAAAGGTGACGGGTCTTTTAACCCCTTCAGCACCCAAAATCGCATAGGCTTGCGCCAATTGAAGCGGTGTCACGCTTAAACCATAGCCAAAGGCAAGCGTTGCTAAAACAAAAGATCCATTTTTTGGCGGTCTCACCAGTGTCCCCGAACTTTCTCCCGGAAAACCACTGCCCGTATTGCTTCCAAACCCTATCCCTGAGTATAAGGACCACAGACGTTCAGCAGGCATAGACAACACTAATTTACTCACGCCTACATTGCTTGATTTTTGCAAAATGGCAGAAACATTAATTAAACCATAATTTTTATTTTTCACTTCTTTCACCAGATGCCCCCCGACAGTCATCCAGCCGGGTGCCGTATCGACCATCGTTGCCGGTGTGACGATACCCGCCTGCAAGGCGGACGTGATACTAAATGTTTTCATCACAGAACCCGGTTCAAAGACATCTGTCACCGCACGATTTCTAAAAGCGCCTTCATTAAATTTAATACGCATGTTTGGATTGAAAGAAGGCTGGTTCACCATGGCCAATATTTCCCCTGTTTTCACATCCAAAACCACGGCAGATCCTGACCCCGCCTGATGCCGATTCACAGCGGCTTTTAATTCACGATAAGCCAGATATTGTATTCTTTGATCAATACTCAAAGCGACATCTTGACCAGACCGCATGTCTTTAATACCTTCCAACATCTGAACTTCACGACCCAAGCGATCTCGAATAATCCGTTTTGCCCCAGCAGTTCCCGAAAGCCAATTATCAAAGGCCATTTCCAAACCTTCTTGGCCGTGATCGTCGACGTTAGTGAATCCCAAAACATGAGCCGTCACTTCACCATAGGGGTAATAGCGACGATATTCAGATTTAAGATGTAGCCCTGGAATAGCTAAGGTCTGCACTTTCGCTGCAATTTGAGGCGCCACATGTCGTTGCAGATAAACAAATTCACGATGGGTATTCCGTGAATATTTATCTAGAATATCCTCTAATGAGAGATCCAACACCGATGCCAGCGTCAATAATTCTGGATGTTCAGGATTAAATTCTTTAGGATTTAACCAAATGGAAGCCACAGGGGTGCTAATGGCCAAGGGTTCGTTGAAGCGATCGGTAATCATGCCACGATAAGCGGGCACATTCACCACTCGAACCGTGCGCATTTCACCTTGTTGACGCAAAAATGTATGATTAATTACATGCAGAGAAATGACGCGCCATCCTAAGCCACCTATCGCTGCGAATAAGAATACACTTAAACTGAGATATCGAATTTTATATTTCATCTTATATTTCATCTTATTTTTCATGGATGTATCACCATCATTTGTTCTTGTTTTGGCACTCTCATATGTAAACGTTCTTGTGCGACCCGTTCAACACGAAGATCAGACCCATAAGTCGCTTGTTCTAGTAACAATTGCGACCACTCCACATGCAATGCATCTCGAATATCATCTAGATGTTGCAATTCTATGTGCAAACTCCTGTTTAAATGTTGGGTATAAACAATTAAAAGCGCAGATCCTAACACAGAAATCATCAACAAAACGACTAAAATTTGCGGTAAGGTAAAAAATGTGTCCAAGGGGCCCAAAGGGATACGCGAGAGTCGCGCTCTCTCAGCAATGCCATGACGAGCAACAGAGTCAGGATATTTCATTCGCCTTCCTCCATCTTCTCAGCGACACGTAACACTGCGGAACGCGCACGTCGATTACGCAATATTTCTTCTGGGCTGGGTTTTTGTTTGCGACCGATTTTCCGTAAGAGTGGCTTCATATCTTTTGCGAGTATGGGTAACCCTTTAGGATGTTTATCGCTTGTCTCACGTTGAATAAACTGTTTCACAATCCGATCTTCCAAGGAATGAAAACTAATTACTACCAATCGACCTTTGGGCGCCAGCACTGAAATGATTTTATCTAGACAGAGAGACAATTCTTGCAATTCATTATTAATAAAAATTCGAATCGCTTGAAACGTACGGGTGGCAGGATGCTTATGTTTTTCCCAAGCTGGATTTGCTTTTGACACAATCTCTGCGAATTGTTCCGTGGTGGTAATCGGTGTTTGTTCACGTGCAAGGACAATCGCCTGTGCAATGCGCTTATAAAAGCGTTCTTCCCCATATTCTTTTAAAACTCGTTCTATCTCGGAAACTTCTACCGTATTAATCCAATCTGCAGCACTTAATCCTTTCGTGGGATCCATGCGCATATCGAGCGGGCCTTTGGTTTTAAAACTAAAACCCCGATCCCCTTCATCCAATTGTGGCGAAGACACCCCCACATCCATTAACACGCCATTCACTTTACCTAAAATGCCAAACGATTGACAAAACTCATCTACCTTGGAAAAAGTTTCTGCTTTAAATTTAAAACGAGGATCTTGTTGTTCCAGCACTTCTGCTGTTTTTTTTGCAGCGGGATCTTTATCCAGCGCAAATACGCGCGCATTGCTCGAGGCGAAATCTAAAATGGCACGACTATGACCCCCACGACCAAAAGTGAGATCTACATAAATGCCATCATTCTTAACGCGTTCATCAACGGAGAGGTTTAATCCAATCAACACCTCTTCTACCATGACAGAGTCATGCTCACAAATATGATTAATACTTTTCACCCGTGCTACACTCATAATTTTATAGAGATAAATTTTCTAATTCGTTCGGTACTTCGCCACCGGAATCTAAACCGTCTTGCAACCAGCCTTCACGTGCTTGTTGCCAGACATTTTCATCCCAGAGTTCAAATTTCTTTCCTTGTCCTAATAAAACAACGGATTTTTTCAAACCTGCGTAATCCCGCAATGTCTGAGGTAATAACACCCGTCCACTGTTATCTAATTCCAATTCTGTTGCGTGACCCATTAATAAACGTTGAATACGGCGAGCGGCTCGATTAAAACTAGGAAGCGCTTCGAGTTTTGTTTCAATTTTCTCCCAATCTGGCAAAGGATAAAGCAATAAACAACGAGCTTCCGTTTCAATCGTGGCAACCAAAGTCCCTTCCGCATCTTGCAATAGCTCACGGTAGCGGGTCGGTATGGTTAACCGGCCTTTTTCATCCAACTGAATGATATTTACGCCACGAAACACAATGATACTCCAATAAATAAAACTTTCCCACTTTACCCCATTTTTTCCCACTTTAAAACACTATAGGGTCTCTAACTTAGATTTGTCAAGGAAAGTTTACATACTTAGTACCGTGTTCATATTATGCATTGTATTATAGGATTAATGATATGTCTAAGCATATATGGGGGCATACATGGGGCTTATATCAGACTTCATTTATAGGGCTAGTTCAGAGGTTTCTATCCAAAAAAACATAATTAAATCAATAGCTTAAATCAATAATTAAAGCAAGTATTAAAAATAAAACAAAAATAAAATATCCCTAGACTTCACTATTTTATTTGCGTATAATAGCTAACTAATACTATATATTATTTCCTTGATAACACAATTATTTAATATCAACATTTTAATTTATATAAATATTTTGAGCCCTGGACCTGGAGAGTTTTTATGCAGACATCACAAAGTATTGAGCAAACATTAGGTAATGAACAACAAACTGTAAATAAAGAAGATCAAAAAGGAAAACAAGAACAAAAAATAAATCATGAACAAGCACTCATAGATGCAATTTTATTGCATGATGAAGCAACCATACAAACTTTAATCGATACACCTCAGTTTAACTTTCGATACGTTGATGCAATCGGAAACAATCTTTTATTTTATGCAACCCAAGAGGGTAATATTAGCCTTGTAAAAAAACTACTTACCCACAAATTTGATACAAATTTCCGAAACCAACACGGTACTACGGTTTTACATCAAGCGGCATCGATGGGTCGAATGGATTTGGTTGAGCTATTTCTTAACAATCATGCTGATATTGAAGCTGTTCATCAACTGCCCGACAAAGAAAAACAAAGACCTTTAGAATGCGCGATCGAAAATGGACATTTTGAGGTAGTCAAACGATTAGTCGACGCTGGCACTGAATTAAAAAAAGGTATCGGAAATTTAAATCCATTTGAGTGGGCAAGAAAATGTGGACAGATAATAATATTAAGATATTTTGATAATCTTAAACTTAGTGCAGCCGAAAAAAAAGTTATGATTGAAGAAGATCATTATCTAAGATACTTATGGGGTGAATTTGTATACGACCCTAGAGATAGCCGACCTAACCATGCTAAAAAAATGTTTACTAATACAAACTTGTTCGATGCTTCCGCAGAACGTGGTAAAAAAATGTTTAATAATGTAAACATGTTTAATGTTGCCCTAGAATATGGCCATGTTGGCATAGCAAATATGTTATTTCGAACTAACGAGCATTGGGACTTCACCGAGTATAATTTAGATACAAAAGATGGTCGAGAAAAGTCTGAAACTCAGGAAAGAGAATACTTAGAAGCACTATTTGATACATTCATTAAATGTATCTGTAGAAATCATCTCAACAGCGTAAAATGGATTTTAAAACGCTACCCTGAATTTCTTAATAAAATTTCTGGCGGACAGGGTGAAAGAATTACGCCCATTACAGTGGCAGCCTCTTATGAGAATATAGAAATTGTAAAATTTTTACTTCAACAGAATGCCGACATTGCGATTATAAATGAACGTAATACAGTTTTTACTTATATGGCAACTTTTGGTCTAAATTCTTTAAAAAATAGGCGCGAAATATTGCAACTCATGCTCGATACCAATCCAACGGCTTACCAATTTATCTCGAACTTGAAAAACTCAGCCCAAGATGATCATGATTTTATAAATGATCTTCTCGCCGCCAGAGAACACCTCAATAGCGATCCCAATATTATAAAATTTTTAGCAGCCGTTGTGGAATTATTTTATTTTAACAAAACAAATGACATTTTCTTAGAAGATAAAAATTTCCTAAAGAATATTATTGCTTCTGTTGTACAGCATGCCGCTGAAGCTATCTTAAAAGGTTTACTTGAAAAATACAAGGAAAAGCCTGAAAACAAAGAAATTCGAGAAAGGATTCTGAGAATCAAAGATCATAAAATTCTGCATAGAATGATTGAAAATAAACTCGACTTTATGTTAAACAGAGCACCGATTCATCATTTGCTACCACATTTATCCTTCGCTTTGAGTTGTAAAGCACAAGACTATCGAAGGGTGGGATTACCGAATACTCGGTTAAGCAGTCCACTACTTTGCAAAATCAATTCTTTCTTAGGAATCGAACATTCAAATATCTTTGGTCTAGGTTGCAGCGATGAAATGTGCAGAAAATATATGAATTTTTGTCCTCCTCTGCTTCTTAAAAGCTTTGGCCAAGATTTCATACAAGGATTTTTTACGATTTTCAAAGCACTTTATAATCGGCGCGCTATTTTTGTGCAGCGCAAATATCAAGAAAAATTTAAATCATCAACCGTTGCACTCCAATTACTGCAGAATAGCGACCAATTACAAAATGGCGCAGAGATGCAACGTCACAGAGAACAGCAAAGTTACGATCCGTCGAAAAGAAAACAAGAAATTCCTCGAGCATTTGGGTTTGGTACACTTTCTTGGGTTTTTGGAGGGAATAGAGACAGCAAAACGCATGCAGAAACCAATGCAACCACTGATACAAGATCATTGGCCTTAATCCCTAGAGAAAGATCCCCAGCCGAAAGATTTTTTTCCGCGGTTGAATGTGATGATGAAGCAGGTATAAGTGCCGCCTTTGAAATGCTTGCTGAGCAATATCCAAAAGATACCCTCAAAAAAGCAGTACTTCATCTGTTTAACAAAACCTGTGCAAGGGATTTCGATCCCGAGGCATTGTTAAGAGTGATGTTGATGCCAGAACAATCGAAAGAACAACCTAAAAAACAATCCTAAACAAAAATATATTCTGATGGTATTTTTTGATGTTTTTTAACCACCCCAGCTTCTATTTCTAATAAAGTTTGTGTCAGTTTATCGATATCGCTCTTAATAAGCGAAGATTGAACTTCATCAAAGATGGAGCCCATTTTCAACGCCGCTTCTGGTAATTCGGAAGCCAAGTGAATTCTACAATCGGATAATTTATCTTGATACTCTGGATGCTTTGATAACCATTGCCAGGTTTCGTTTGAACGTGAACTATTTTCTTCAAATTTATTTAACACAATGCGACTTGGAATGGTCACGTTATAAGCTTGCTCCAATTCTCCGACAGATTGACGCATTGAAGCCAGCCCAGATAACGCAAATTTTTCCGGAGTGACGGGGGCAATAAGACAATCTGCGGCAAGTGCGGAAGCGGCCACCGATTGCCCTAAACTCGGAGGACAATCGACAATCACGACATCATAATGTTGCTTTAATTGCTTAAAAATATCACGATAAACCCGATTCAAAGGTAATTTTTTGAGTCTTAAGACTTCGTCTAACATCGCATTTTCAATGCGGCTTGGCAACAAATCGATGCCTTCATTCACGAAAAGCAATGAATCGAATAATTGATAACCTTCCGCAAGCACATCGATCATCACCGGCGTATCCTCGGCATTTTGATTAAGGGCTTGTGTGAGATTCCCTTGTTGATCTAAATCAATACAAACGACCTTTGCACCATATAAACTTGCGCGCACCGCAAATTCTAAAGCCAGAGAAGTTTTCCCTGTTCCCCCTTTTAAAATCTGGAAGACATATACTTTTGGGTTAAAAGGAATTTGAAACAAGGATTTTGCAGTGGCATGCTGAAAATATAAATGGGTATCGTTACCCGAGAGGCTTAAATTTTTATTTTGCAATTCAGTATAGACAAAGGCCTGACTTCGTCCCAAGTAGTGCGCGGCATCTTCAAGTGTCATTTTTGGATTCATATACTTTCTTATAGCTAAAGATAAGCATGTTGTCTTAAACTAGAAAAACAACTTACTTATCGACACTAAAACTTTCCCCACAGCCGCAGGCGCCCGTGGCATTTGGGTTAATAAACTTTAAAGTTTGATTCAGTCCTTCTGTCACGCAATCAATTTTCATGCCTTTCAAATAAGGTAAGCTTTTTGCATCCACGATTATTTGAACCCCTTCCCATGGGTAGACGATATCCGTCGCCTCGATTTCTGTCGTACAGTCTACAACATAGCTTAAGCCTGAGCATCCTGATTTTTTTACCCCCACGCGCAAGCCTTTAGCGTTTTGCATCTGGTGCAGAATTTTTTTCACATGACTCACCGCAGTCGGGGTCAGCGCGACCAACGCTTCCGGATTTTGATTCTGCAACTTTGTTGAATTTTGATTCTGTTGATTCTGCTGATTCTGTAACTTTTCCAGATTTTCATTCCGCATGGTGGTTTGTGAAGTCTCTGTCGATCTCATTTGCGTCTCTCCCGATGACTTTGTTGAATTAACAAAACAGCTTGATTGATTTCTGCTTCGGTGGTATCGCGACCAAAGGAAAATCGATAAGAACGATACGCCAATTCATTATGAAGTCCCATGGCACGCAACACATGCGATGTTTCTAAATGATTACCCGCAGTGCAAGCGGCACTCGTAGAAAAAGCAAGACTCTCTAAATCTTGCATCAAATGTTCTTTTTCAATATTTTCAAATCGGAGATTCAACACTGTTGGCACCCGTTGGGTAGGATGACCATTTAAATATACCCCGGGAAGATCCCGAAGCTGTTCCCAAAACAGATTTTGCAAACTTTGAAGACGCGTTAATTCCAGCGGCATTTCTTCTTTCGCAATTCGATAGGCTTCCCCCATCCCCACTATTTGATGCGTGGGTAAAGTACCCGATCTTAAATTTTGTTCCTGACCACTGCCATGAAAGAGGGGAGAGAGCCTGGCTTTTGGATTATCGCACACATATAAAGCGCCAATCCCTTTGGGACCATACAATTTGTGCGCAGAAAAAGACATTAAATCTATGGGCCATTTGGTTAAATCGATATGAAGTTTGCCAGTACTTTGTACCGCATCCACATGAAATAAAATACCGCGTTCCCGGGTCAACTGAGCAATTTTTTGAATGTCTTGAATGACGCCTATTTCATTATTGACGTGCATCAAAGAAACTAAGATAGTATCGTCTCGGAAGGCGTTCTGCACCATTTCTGGCTCGATGATCCCCTCTCCCGTTGGCTTCAAAAAAGTGACCTCAAAACCACGTTGCATCAGATAAGTACACACATCTAAAACAGAACGATGCTCGGTTTGAGACGTAATAATATGTCGACCACGTCTTTGATAAAATTCAGCCACCCCTTTAATGGCCAAATTATTTGATTCGGTTGCCCCGCTGGTCCAGATGAGACACTCGGGTTTAGCGTTGAAAAGGCTTGCCACCTCTCTACGCGCGGCTTCAACTGCGAGCCGGGCAGGTTTGCCAAACCCATGTTGAGAGGAGGGATTGCCAAAAGCACCGGCTTTGGTTAAAAAATGAAACATCTTAGCAGCCACACGGGCATCAATAGGCGCCGTGGATGCGTAATCGAGATAAATCATATAGATAACTATACCTGTTTTTGAATTGCAGTCAATATACCACGTAATATCTGCAATTCAATTTTATCCAAACGTGCAGCTACAAACAAACGGCGAAGGCGAGACATCGTGAAACCCGGCTGTTTCGCATCAATAAACTGAATTTTAAGCAAGACTTGCTCAAGATGTTCAAAAAATCGCTGCATTTCCTCCTGGGTCGCATAAGGGGCTTCTTTTGTGATGGTCGACGTCGCTTGAGACACCTGAAACGCCTGCGACGGATCCGAGGTTTCTTTAGTTTCTTTAGTTTCTTTAGTTTCTTTAGTTTCTTTAGTTTCTTTGGTTCCTTTGGTTTCTTTGGTTCCTTTGGTTCCTTTGATTTCTTTATGAACCCTCTCTTTCATTTGTGCTAAATAAGCCACATAAATTTCGTAACTAATCAGTTGCACGGCCTGGGCCACATTCAAGGAAGCATATTCGGGAACGGCCGGAATCACAATTTGATAATTCGACAATTCTAATTCTTCATTAGACAAGCCATTTTGCTCGCAGCCGTACAGGATAGCCACTTCACCCGCTTCATCTCGTCTTTCATCCATAATCTTCGCTGCCGCATCACGTGGCGAAATTTCATGCCATTTTAAAGCCCTTTCACGGCTGCTCGCACCAAAAACTAAGGTACATCCCGCAATGGCTTCATGCACGGTTTCAACCACGATCGCACGCTCTACAATATCGTCGGCACGAGAGGCCATATAAAATGCTTCTTTGGCTGGAAATCGCTTTGGGGCCACTAAATACAGCGATTCTAACCCCATATTTTTCATCGCGCGAGCAGCCGATCCAATATTTCCAGGATGCGAATTATGAATTAAAACCGTTCGTATTTTTTTCAACATTATTATATGGTATCAAACTCGCTTATATCCATCTAGTCCTCTTTTATGATAAGATCAAAAATTATCAGTTCTTAATAAGTTTGGTTTCTAAAATGCATCCCTATGTCAATGTTGCTGTCATGGCTGCAAGGCGAGCAGCCAAAATAATCATCCGATATCTGGATGAAATCGATTCCTTAAAAATCAAGGAAAAGGGCTTAAACGATTTTGTCACCTGGGTAGACGAAAACGCTGAAAACGCCATCATTGAAACCATTCAAAAATCCTATCCTTCGCATGCCATCCTGGGCGAAGAAACGGGCAACCATCCAGGAGAAGAATATACCTGGATAATCGATCCTCTCGACGGCACACTCAATTATCTCCATGGTTTTCCCCAATTTGCAGTCTCTATAGGAATTCAATACAAACAACAAATCGAGCATGCGGTCATTTATGATCCGCTCAGTCAAGATCTCTATACCGCCACTCGTGGGCGCGGTGCACAATTAAATGGTCGCAGGATCCGTGTCTCAAAATGCGAAGGATTAGCCAGTGCATTAATTGGTTCTTCCTTTCCTTTTCAGAATCGCTCTGAATTTATCGATAAACATTATGACATTTTCAAACATGTTTTTTTGCAATCGGCGGATGTCCGAAGAACCGGTTCTGCAGCACTCAATTTAGCTTACGTTGCTGCTGGTCGTTTGGATGGCTTTTGGGAATCCGGATTAAAGCCTTGGGATATTGCAGCGGGCGTACTTTTAGTTCGAGAGGCAGGTGGTTTTGTATCTGATTTTAACGGCGAAAATAATTTTTTTGAAAATGGCACCATTATTGCTGGCACTCGAAAAGTTCGGAGTGATTTGCTGGAGATTATTAAGACACACGGATGACAAATCTTACATTTTCTTTGGCGTTATTCGCCATTGCTTATTTTGCCGGATTTATCGGTGCGCTAACAGGCTTAGGTGGCGGGGTAATCATCGTCCCTTCTTTAGTATTGCTCTTCAATATTGATTTTAAACTCGCGATGGGCGCTTCGTTAATTTCTGTGATTGCAACATCTTCTGGTGCTGCCCTTACCTTTTTACAGAATAATTTTACCAATATGAAGCTCGGTATGTTTCTTGAAATTGGGGCAATTTCGGGCGCCATTGTGGGTGCGTTATTGGTGAAATTTGTACCCATTTCGATCATCTCAATTATTTTCGGCATGGTTTTACTTTTTTCATCCTGGTTTTCAATTGCACGACGCGAGGAAATAGAAAGTGCACAATCCTCTCATCCCTGGACAAAACGTTTATCTCTGGATGGCACTTATCCTACCTCACACGGCTTAAAAACCTATCCTGTTTTACGCGTTCCCTTAGGCTTCAGTTTAATGACACTCGCGGGGTTATTATCAGGTTTATTAGGTATTGGATCGGGGGCGTTAAAAGTATTATCTTTAGATCTGGCGATGGGATTACCTTATAAGGTTTCCGCGAGTACCAGTAACTTTATGATTGGGATGACAGCTGCAGCCAGTGCGGGGATTTATTTCTCTTCAGGCTATATCAATCCAGAAATCTGTTTTCCCGTGTTATTAGGTGTTTTATTAGGGGCCATCGTGGGATCAAAAGTATTAATTTATGAAAAACCTCGTCGTTTAAGAATGATATTCGTTTTCATCATTTTTCTGCTGGCACTGCAAATGATTTATAATGGTATCCTAGGTATCTATGAAAATTCTTTTTAAAATATCTGATTTGCTCATTGGAAAAGTCTTATTGTGGGGATGTCTCGCTTCTGCGCTCATTGTATTTTTGGGGGGACTATTATTTCTCATCCATCATGGCGGCGAAACGCATTTAAACCCTGCCCTGCTGCAACCTGAAAAACCCATTTCATTCTCATTCTATGCGTTTCTTAAGGGAATTCTAGCATTAGAGGCAAAAACATGGATTATGCTTGGCATTGGTATTCTGCTCTTCACACAATTGGTGAGAGTATTATTAACGATAGGTTATTTTATAGAAACCAAAGAAACCATTCATGCTTGGACGAGTTTTTGTGTGTTGGTTTTATTAATTTTTAGCATATCAGCAGGTGCTTGAGCGTTTGAGCCTTTGAAAACGGTCAGTGTTGAGCCGAGGTCGCATTAAAAATTCAATGAAAAAGCGGAGCATACACGCCAGTATGTGAGCATTTTTCATTGAATTTTTAATGTGAGATCGGCCAACAATGGCCGTTTTCCCGGATTGAAAGATATACTCAAGGCCGATCATCCACCACTTTTGCTTTCGGCATCAAATCCGTTCTTGTGAGGCCTAACCAAAGCGCCAGTGCCCCTGAAACATAAATCGAAGAAAAAGTACCGATGATGATCCCTACAAAAAACGCCATCGAAAACCCAAACAAAGACTCACTGCCAAAGAATAACAAGGCTAAAACAACGAGCATTGTTAGCCAAGATGTCATGATGGTGCGCGATAAAGTTTGATTAATAGAAAGATTCATAATCTCAATCGGAGAACCTTTTCTCACCTTACGAAAATTTTCTCGAACTCTATCGAAAACCACAATCGTATCATTCAATGAATATCCCAATACCGCCAACACAGAAGCCATGGTAGCCAAGTCAAATTCGATGTCAAACAAGGAAAAAAAGCCCAAAATTAATATGGCATCATGAATCAGCCCAACCGCTGCACTCACCGCCAGACGATATTCGAAACGAAGTGCAATGTAGACCATGGTTGCCAAAATGGCGACTAATACTGCAATGCCCCCTTGTTCAAACAATTGTTCGCCGACTTCCGATCCTACAAATTCTGTGCGACGAATTTCCATGTCTTTTTCAAATGGCGCGAGCGCTTCTTTCACATTCTCAGCCACTTTCTTTTGTTCTTCCACATCACTAGATTTAGAATTGGGGATACGAATCAGAATATCTTGAGTAGAGCCATACTGTTGTACGCGCGCACCATGCAAGCCTGCATTTTCTAATTGATCTCGTATTTCATCGGAGGCTACCGCGGTTTTAAATCGAACCTCAAGTTGCGTACCGCCCGTAAAATCCAATCCAAAATTTAATCCTTTCGTGCATAATAAGACAATCGAAATCGTCCACAGGACAATGCTCAACACGCCCGTGAAATGGCGAAAACCCATGAAATCTATTTTCGTCTGTTTCTTGAAAAATTCCACAGTTGCTTCCTCAGTTTCTGCCTCAATAATTTAAAGTCATTAAACGCCGATTCTTAAGCGCTTTGTATGGCGTCCGCCATAAATCAGATTCACTAACGCACGGCTACCCATGGTGCCGGTGAAAAGTGAAGTTAAAATTCCAATGCTTAAAGTGACCGCTAAGCCCTTGATGGGGCCCGTTCCCACACCAAATAAAATCACCGCGACAATTAAAGTCGTTAAATTTGAATCTAAAATGGTTGCAAAGGCATATTCAAACCCTCGATGAATACTGGCTTGAGGGGTCATCCCTAAACGTAACTCTTCTCGAATACGCTCGAAAATTAACACATTGGCATCGACTGCCATCCCAAGGGTTAACACAATACCCGCGATACCGGGTAATGTCAGTGTGGCCCCGATAATAGACATCAACGCAACCAGAAAAATAAGATTGACTACCAAAGCAAGATTGGCAATCCAACCAAAAATACTGTAGTAAAAAGCCATAAAAGCAAGCACTAATGCAAGGCCAACCAACATTGAGATGATGCCTTTCTGGATATTATCTTGTCCCATGCTCGGACCCACTATCCGCTCTTCCACAATAGAAACGGGCGCAGGCATCGCCCCCGCTCGAAGCAGCAATGCCAAATCTCTTGCATCTTGGTTACGCATCCCAGTAATTTGGAAATTATTACCTAAAGCAGAACTAATCGTCGCAAGATTGATAACGGTTTCTTCTACTTTTTTATCTTTAGATTCCACATAAACCGTCACGATGGCATGACCTACATTTTCTTTTGTGGCGCGAGAAAAACTGGAAATGTCTCCGCCTAAGCGAACGTTCACCGCCGGGTGTCCATCTCGATCTTGCCCGGTCGTTGCATGCGCAATCGATTCTCCTGTTAAAATCGGTGGAATTTTGACGAGTATCGGACGTTGGTTTCGATCGTAGAAGAGCCTTGACCCTGGGATGGGTTTCCCTTGCAACGCTTCATTGATATCGTGTTCTTCATCTTGTAAATAAAATTTTAAAGTTGCCGTTTTTCCCAGAATATCTTTGGCGTAGGCGGTATCTTGGATCCCGGGCAACTCAACCACTATACTATTTGTCCCATGACGTTGTACTAAAGCTTCTGCCACCCCTAATTCATTCACACGATTTCTTAGGGTGCTGATGGTTTGATCGACAATATCATTGCGCATTTCTTTTATTGCCATTAATGACATGCTGATAAACAAAGCGGGCAACTTATCTTGTTGAATGGATTGAAATGAAAATTCATTGGTGTTTTTCTCGAGCACCGACAAAGCTTCTTCTCTATCTTGCTCGCTATTAAAAATGACTTGAAATTCTGTCGGCGACACTTTGTCGATGCGACTATAATACAGGTTATTTTCTCGCATTATTTTCGGTACTTCTAAATAAAAACTTTCAACACGTCGTGCCATCACTGACTCTACATCCACATCCATTAAAAAGTGCACGCCGCCACGCAAATCTAAACCTAATTTCATGGGATGTGCGCCCAGCATTTGCAGCCAATGTGGGGTGACCGGGGCTAAATTTAAGGCAACACTATAATTGTCTCCTAATTCTTTTTTAATCAGATCTTTGGCTTTTAATTGTGTTTCCGTATCAAAAAAACGAATTAATAAAGTATCATGTTCTTCCAAACCGATTGACTTATATCGAAAATTGCCAGTGTCTAATAATGCTTTTACGTTTGTACGGGTTCCATCGTCCACCACCTGCGTTTTTAGCCCGGAAATTTGTACCGCGGGATCCTCCCCATAAAGCATTGGGACGGCATAGATTAAACCAATAACCAAGGAAATCAATAAAACAATGTACTTCCATCGAGGATAAGTATTCATGCGACTTTTAATCTCTTAATTTCTTAATCTCTTATTTCCATTCATCTCTATTCTATATCATTCATCTCCATATCAAGTGGTGATGGATTTGATGGTCCCTTTCGGTAACGATGAGGAAATGGCTTGTTTTTGTACCATCACATCGATGCCTTCCGCAATGGTGATTAAAAAGAAATCGTCGGAGATTTTTGCAACTTTACCAATGAGACCCCCGGAAGTTAAGACCTCATCGCCTTTTTGTAATTTAGTCACCAGATCGCGATGTTCTCTCATCCGCTTGTTTTGAGGACGAAACACCATAAAATAAAAAATTAAACCGAAAGCCACGAGCATGACAATAGAGGCGATTGAATTGGAAGCAGTGCTTTCGCCACCTGCTGGCGCATCCGCAACTGCAGTGGCGGTAGTGATCATAATTGCTATGGCAACAAAAATTCGTTGGATGTTCACAAATGACTCCTTGATAGCGATGTACATTGCACAATATTTCACACTATACCATGAAAAATCATCTGAAAAACAGGCTTGCATTAGCTAGTTGTCCATCCAATAAATTTTTCCGTAGGAAAAATTTATTGGATGGACAACTATCCCGAGCGATAGCGAGGGATCTGGTTGAATCGAAGTCAGGCATCGGGTAAAACTTATTTGGTTTATCCGTTAAGAACAATCTACCTTGTCCAGAGGTTCATCTATCGCTCATGCAAATAATTTGTTACAATGCCGCACATGCCCATAGGGCCGGGATGGCGGAACTGGTAGACGCGCCAGACTCAAAATCTGGTGATGGTGACATCGTGAGAGTTCGATTCTCTCTCCCGGCACCAAGTGATTGGGGACATTCAAAATGCAGCCATCAGTCAAGCAACATTTTCTAAACCCAACTTCCATTTTTTTTCGACGGCTTGCTGCTTTATTTTACGACAGTCTTTTACTTGTTTCCGTATTTTTGATTTCCACCCTTTTAATTTTATTTGTAACTCGCACGCCTGTTCCCCCGCAAAATCCCTATTACCAAACTTTTCTTTTTGCGCTCACTTTTGCTTTTTTTGTAGGATTCTGGTGTTATGGCGGCCAAACCACCGGCATGCGCGCATGGCGATTAAAAGTGATTTCGCGGAAAGATCGGAAAGTCCTAAATTTTTTCAGAGGTAGTCTGCGTTTTTTTTTATGTCTTATCACACAGAGTTGTGGCGGTTTGGGATGGTTTTGGATAATTTTGGATCCCGATAGGCTCACCTTATACGACAGACTGGCGGGAACGCGGATGATCATTACTTCGAAAGAAATGATGTAACCCTAACCCTTCAAGAAATGCCGTAATCCTTAAAGAAATAATGTAACGTTTCAACCACTCCAAAATTTAATTACATGCATATACAAAGAAAAAAGGTGGAGCGAGTCGATAAGCCGGGTTCTGTCTGGGGCAGCCATTCATCTGGACAATACGTTACCGCATGTCTCAAGCGACCTACCCGAACCCAATGCGGGCCGCATTATGGGGTTCCTATTTGGTCTTGCTCCAAGTGGGGTTTGCCCTGCCATGGAATGTTACCATCCATGCGGTGCGCTCTTACCGCACCTTTTCACCCTTACCTTGCATCTAAACTCTACCGTTAAAACGGATATAATAAAGGCTGCCTGGCGGTATATTTTCTGTGGCACTTTCCGTAAACTTGCATCTCCCAGGAATTACCTGGCACTTTGCCCTGTGGAGCCCGGACTTTCCTCCCGCGTAGTTACACGCGCGCGACTGCCTAACTCACTCCATTTATAATAATAATTTAGTAGCTTGAAGTAAGCAATGTATGCTAAAATATTAACATGACTAACCTACATGTGAATATACAAAATTTCTCGTAC
>Ga0206862_1033_pt1 | contig 41022 bp, 27 predicted proteins | sample Alteio_BWOrgCont_43_FD_152625 | JGI IMG/M metagenome (GOLD analysis project Ga0206862, IMG submission 152625) | Enriched cells from forest soil in Barre Woods Harvard Forest LTER site, Petersham, Massachusetts, United States -... | ecosystem: Environmental > Terrestrial > Soil > Temperate forest >... | reverse complement strand
ATTCCGCTGGCGACCGGCACCGGGCTCGGATCAGAGCTCCGCCATCCGCTGGGCATCGCGATGGTTGGCGGCCTGCTGCTCAGTCAGATTCTTACCCTTTACACCACGCCAGTCATATACATCTTCTTCGATAAGATGGCTCAGAAAATCACTGGCAGACGGCCATCCGCACAGGGTTCCAACCATGCGGGGACTCCTACGGATAGGCAGAAGCCTGCGTGGGAGCGTTCATGAGTCTTTCATGGACATTCATACGGCGTCCTGCCGGCACCACGCTGCTCACCATCGCGGTGGCGATGGTTGGAGTTGTCGCATTTCTGGTCTTGCCTGTTTCTCCGCTGCCTCAGGTGGATTTCCCCACCATCAGCGTCTCAGCCAGCCTGCCTGGAGCGAGCGCGCAGATCATGGCCGCCTCAGTTGCCACTCCACTGGAGCGGCAACTTGGCCATATCGCCGGCATTACGGAGATGACTTCTTCGAGCTCGCTCTCAAGCACTAACATTACTCTCCAGTTCGACCTTAGCCGCAATATTGATGGCGCGGCTCGCGATGTACAGGCCGCGATCAATGCCGCGCGCACTTACCTGCCGACGAACCTCCCCGCGAATCCGTCTTACCGGAAGGTCAATCCGTCCGACGCGCCGATCATGATTCTCGGCCTCACGTCGGACAAATACGACGTCACGAAGATTTACGATCTGTCTTCGACAATCTTGCAGCAGAAGCTTTCCCAGATCCAGGGTGTCGGCCAGGTGTTTGTCGGTGGAGGAGCTACACCATCTGTGCGCGTCGAGGTCAATCCCACGAAGCTTGAAAGCTTCGGCCTGACACTCAGCAATATCCAATCCGTACTGAGCCTGCAGAACACACATGAGCCGCGCGGCCAGCTTGCAAACGGCGTACTCACCGCCGACATCATCACCAACGACCAGATTTCGCAGGCCGATGATTACAAGCCGCTGATTGTCGGCTATCACAATGGCGCGGCCGTTCATCTTTCCGACGTCGCCGGTGTCGTCAACTCCACGCAGAATATCCGCACGGCCGGCTACATGGATGGAACACACGCCATTTTCATCATCATCTTCCGGCAGCCCGGTGCGAATATCATCCAGACCGTCGATCGCGTCCGGCAGCAGTTGCCTTTTCTGGAAGCGGTCATGCCTAAGGGCATTCAAACCACAATCGTGCTCGACCGCACCACTACCATACGTGCTTCCGTCAACGACGTGGAGCGGACACTGATTGGATCGATCGTGCTGGTGGTGCTCGTGGTCTTCGTTTTTCTCCGCAGTCCGCGCGCTACGCTCATCCCCAGCGTTGCCGTTCCAGTGTCGCTGATTGGAACGTTTGCGGTAATGTACCTGCTGGACTATAGCATCGACAACCTTTCGCTGATGGCGCTCACAGTTGCGACCGGGTTCGTTGTCGATGATGCCATCGTTGTCATGGAGAACATCACCCGCCACCTGGAGAGCGGCATGTCGGCCATGAACGCCGCATTGGTAGGGGCGCGGGAGATCGGATTCACAGTTTTCTCCATCAGCATGTCGCTGGTGGCTGTCTTCATTCCCATCCTTATGATGGGCGGCATTGTCGGGCGGCTCTTCCGGGAATTCGCGGTCACGCTTTCTACAGCGATCATCGTTTCGATGGTGATCTCGCTTACTACGACTCCTGCAATGTGCGCGCATCTGCTGAAGGCGCACAATCAGGAACAAAAACACAATTGGTTCTACCGCACGAGCGAGAGGTTTTTTGACGGAATGCTCTCGGGCTATCGGCACTCGCTCGAGTGGGTGCTGGATAACCCTGCTCTAACGTTGATCGTGCTTGGGCTCACAATTGCTCTAAATGTTGTGGTGATTGTCAGAATTCCGAAGGGCTTCTTTCCGCAGCAGGATACAGGCGCGATGGTAGGAGGCGTGCAGGGGCCTCAGGATGCATCTTTCCCTTTCATGGACTACTCGGTTCTCCAGCTCATGAAGGTCATCAAATCCGATCCGGCCGTTGCTCATGCAAATGCCTATACCGGAGGCAACGGCGCAAGCAATGGCGGATTTATCTATGTGGCGCTCAAACCGCTTAGCGAGCGCAAGGTCGGCGCCATGGACGTGATTAATCGTATCCGTCCCAAAATCAATAAACTACCGGTGGCATCAGCCTTTCTTCAGCCGGTACAGGACCTGCGCATCGGCGGTCGCAATAGCAATGCGTTGTATCAGTACACGATCCAGTCCGATAACATCCCTGATTTGTTCCACTGGGGACCGATCCTGCTGACGAACATGAGGAAGCTTCCGGGTTTACTGGACGTAAACACAGATCAGCAGAATGGCGGACTGCAGGCGATGCTGACCTATGATCGCGTTACCGCAGCGCGCCTCGGCCAGACCGCGCAATCTCTCGATCAGTCACTCTACGGTGCCTTCGGCCAGCAGGAAGTCTCGGTCATCTACACGCAACTCAATCAATACTATGTGGTGCTGGAGGTTGCGCCGGAATACTGGCAAGACCCCTCCGGGCTGAAAAAGATTTACTTTACCCCTGGCGGCTCATCCACGAGTTCCGGCTCGACACCTGCGGCAGGCATCACGACAATCTCGCCTCTGCTAAGCGTAATGAAGCTGAAAACCGGTACGACGCCGCTTCAAGTGAACCACACCGGCTTATTTCCGTCGGTAACTGTGTCCTTTAATCTGGCAAATGGCGTGTCGCTGAGCGATGCCACCATGGAAATTACGCAGATGGAGACTCGCCTGGGCATGCCTTCGACGGTGCGTGGATTCTTTGCCGGAACAGCGCAGGCTTATCAGCAATCTCTTGCTTCTGAACCTATTTTGATTACGACGGCTTTGCTTTCCGTCTACATCGTGCTCGGCATTCTCTATGAGAGCCTTGTGCATCCGCTAACCATTATTTCCACCCTGCCCTCGGCCAGCGTCGGAGCCATGCTTGCTCTGATGCTCTTCCACATCGATTTGAACGTCATCTCGATCATCGGAATCATCCTGCTCATCGGCATCGTGAAGAAGAATGCCATTATGATGATCGATTTTGCGTTGATGGCCGAACGCGAAGAAGGCAAAAACACGCGCGACGCAATTTTTGAAGCCTGCATGCTGCGCTTCCGCCCAATCCTGATGACGACCATGGCCGCAATTTTCGGCGCGCTACCCCTGGCCTTCGGCACCGGGACTGGCTCCGAGCTTCGCCGTCCGCTCGGCATTACTATCGTGGGGGGGCTGCTGCTCAGCCAATTGCTGACTCTCTATACCACGCCGGTGGTTTACCTGGAGATGGACCGCTTGCGTCTTCGCATCATGGGCAAGCAGCACGACACCTTCCGTCCGGAGGCGGAGGAGGAAGCTACCTCATAAGGAATTGTTATGATCACGCTCGAACAGGAACCCAGAATCAGAACATCCTTTGCTGCAGGTGCGCTCGCATTGCTCGCCGTCATGACGGGATGCACAGTAGGACCCCGTTACCATCCGCCTACGCCGACAGCGGTGACGGCGCCGAATTACAAGGAATCTACTGTCAATTTCCAGGACACTGAAGGGTGGAAGGTAGCCAGTCCGCAGGATGCGATGATTCGCGGCAAGTGGTGGGAGGTCTTCCACGAGGCAGAGCTGAACGCCCTTGAAGAGCAGCTCGACGTCAACAACGAAAACATCAAAATTGCTTTCCAGAACTTTATGGAGGCACGCGCGCTGATTGCCGAAGCACGCTCGCAATACTGGCCCACCATCACCGCCGGCCCTTCTTGGAACCGCTCAAAAAGCTCCGGCAATCTGCACAATTCAAGCACCGCCAACGCCGGGTCAACAACCACCCTTTGGTCCGTCCCCCTCGACATCTCCTGGGAACCGGACCTCTGGGGTAAGATTCGCAATCAGGTGCACGAGGCCCAGTATACAGCGCAGGTTAGCGCTGCCGACCTCGAAAACGAGAGACTGACGGAGCAGGCCAGCCTGGCTGAATTTTTCTTTGAGATTCGTGGACAGGATGAGCTTCAGCAAATACTGAATGAGACTGTTGCGTATGATCAGAAGGCCCTGGATGTCGCGCAGGGCGCTTATGATGCCGGCACAGGTGATTACATCTCTGTTGTCGGAGCGCGCACCACGCTCCAGACTACACAATCTTCCGCCATCAATGTGGGTCTTGCGCGTGCGCAATATGAGCACGCCATAGCTGTCCTGCTGGGCAAGGTGGCCACTGACTTCTCAATTCCGGCAAAACCAATGATTTACACGGCTCCTGCTATTCCAACGGGCGTGCCTTCTCAGCTTGTGGAACGCAGGCCGGACGTCGCCGCTGCCGAGCGGACCCTTGCTGAGGCAAACGCGGTAATTGGCATTGGCTACGGAGCATTTTTCCCACAGGTCACCATTTCCGCTGTGGGTGGATATGAAAGCTCCCTATTCAAGCACCTTTTCGATTGGCCCAGCCGCCTCTGGTCGATTGGCCCCTCGACATCGCAGATCATCTTTGACGGCGGCCTATATCGCGCTGAGCTCCACCAATATCAGGCTACTTACAATGCCGATCTTGCAACATATAGGCAGACCACTTTGACCGCCTTTCAGCAGGTCGAGGATGCTCTGGCAGGCACGCGTGTTTTCTCGCAGCAGATTTTAAGGCAGCAGGAAGCTGTGAAATCGGCCCAGGAATTCCTCACTCTCGAAACAGAGCGTTACGACGCGGGTGTCGATCCCTATGTGGATGTGATTACAGCGCAAACCACTTTGTTGAATGACCAGATAACGCTGAACACTTTGCAGGTAGAGGAAATGACTTCATCCGTGCAGCTGGTGCAGGCCCTGGGCGGAGGTTGGGATAGGTCACAACTCCCAACACCGAAGCAGGTCAGCGCCAAGGTGCCATCGGCCGATTACAAGCTCCAGCAGTAGCAGCAATAGCGAGCGGTTATAGCATCATTGATTCAGCAAGCGTCTATGCCCATCCGCCGGAATTCCACAAGAGCTTCATCTCTTGCCTGAAGAGTTCTCTTCCAGCGGATGGGTCATATCCTGCGGGCGCACCCATGCGTCAAACTGGTCAGCGGATAGAAAGCCGAGTTTGAGGGCGGCTTCTCGCAGGCTTATGTCTTCCCGGTATGCGGTGAGCGAGATCTTTGCCGCCTTCTCATAGCCAATGTGGGGATTGAGGGCGGTGACCAGCATGAGCGAATTGTCGAGATGCTCCTTAATACGTTTGTCGTTGGGCTCGATTCCCTTGGCACAATGTTCGGTGAATGAGCGGCAGGCATCAGCGAGGAGTTCGATTGAGGTAAGAACATTGTGCAACATCACGGGCTTGTAGACATTAAGCTGGAAGTTGCCTTGTGATCCCGCGAACGCCACGGCATGGTCGTTGCCGAAGACCTGGACCGTGACCATGGTGAGCGCTTCGCACTGAGTCGGGTTGACCTTCCCAGGCATGATCGATGAGCCTGGTTCATTTTCCGGAATTTTGAGTTCACCCAATCCCGCTCGTGGACCACTGGCGTACCAGCGAACATCGTTGGCGATCTTCATGAGCGCGCCTGCAAGTGTGCGAAGAGTTCCGCTCACAGCGACCATGCCATCGTGTGCCGAGAGCGCCGCGAATTTGTTGGGAGCCGAAAAGAAGGGTTTGCCGGTCTCTTCAGCAATGCGCCGTGCTGTCACTTCGCCGAAGCGGGGATGGGCATTGAGCCCCGTGCCGACAGCTGTGCCTCCGATCGCCAACTCGTAGATCAACGGGAGAGCTTGGCGAATCGTGTCTAGCGCCTGCTCGAGTTGCGCTACCCAACCAGAGATCATCTGGCCGACGGTCAGTGGTGTCGCGTCCTGAAGATGAGTCCGCCCTATCATGACGATGTCGCGATAGGCTCCCGCTTTTTCGTCCAGCACGTCGCGGAGCTCGCTCACGGCAGGCATCAGCGCGTTTTGGATTGCCTCGACTGTTGCGATATGCATCACAGTCGGGAAAGTGTCGTTCGAGGATTGGCTGTGATTCACATCATCGTTGGGATGAATGGGTTTCTTCGAGCCAACCGTGCCGCCAGCGAGTTGAATCGCGCGGTTGGCGATCACCTCGTTGGCGTTCATGTTGGTCTGCGTGCCAGAGCCGGTTTGAAAAACTACCAAAGGAAACTCCCCATCCCAACGGCCGTCGATGACCTCCTGCGCGGCACGCACGATGAGATCGACCCTTTCTTTCGGAAGCTGGCCGAGTTCGCCGTTGGCAAGGGCGGCGGATTTTTTCAGGATGCCGAGGGCGCGAACAACGGGGCGGCCCCAACGAAAGCGTTCCACGCCGATGGCGAAATTTATGTGCGATCGCTGGGTCTGTGCGCCCCAGAGATGCTCAGCCGGAACCTGGACATCTCCCAAGGCGTCCTCTTCAACACGAAAGGAATTGGCTGCTGTCTCGCTGATCGCCATCTCAGGACCTCCCGTTTTGATAGTGCTTCGCGGAGAAATTCATTGTTTGAGTTCGTACTGCTCGTAGGCTGGTTCCCAGATATTCGCTTCCAGTTCGCGGTTCAGGGCATCTTCGTCAGCCACCTGAGCCTGTCCATCTTGAATTGCCTGTTTCCCCACGGCCTGCGCGATTACTCGACCGATGCTGCGCGCTTCCGAGATTGGCGGAAGAAGGCTTCCTTCCTTATCTTTCTGGGTGGGCAGGTGACGTATCAATTCCGTGGCCGCGGTTTTGATCATCGTGTCGGTCACATATCTGGCTCTTGAGGCAATGATCCCGAGAGCGAGCCCAGGAAAGATATAAGAGTTATTGGTCTGCGCGATCTTAACCTTCTTGCCGTTCAGATTCACTGGCTCGAACGGGCTGCCAGTGCCGATCAGCGCGCGACCTTCTGTCCAGTCCATCAGGTCTTGCGGAGTGGCCTCGCTGCGCGAGGTAGGGTTCGACAATGGAAAGATGACGGGACGAGCGGTATTCTTCGCCATTTCACGCACCGCTTCTTGCGTAAAGGCTCCCGTTTGACCAGACACGCCTATAAGGACCGAGGGCTTTGCGTTGCGGACCACCTCGAGGAGAGTAATCTCTCCGTTCGATCGGCTCCAACCCTGCACTTCCTGTTCTTTGCGGGCATAGGGTCGCTGCTCAGGTCGCACGTCCTTGCCATTTTCCGTAATAAGGCCATAGCGATCGATCGCGTAAAATCGAGCGCGTGCTTCCTCTGCCGAGAGGCCTTTGTCCTGAATGAACTGCGCCAACAGGTTGGTAATGCCTAACCCTGCGCTTCCGAAGCCGACTACCACGATCCGCTGCTGCTCAAGCGGAACACCCGTGACGTTGATTGCGGAGATTAAGGTCGTAGCCGCTATAGCCGCGGTGCCTTGAATGTCGTCGTTGAAGGTGCAGAGCTGATTTCGGTAGCGGTCCAGGAGTCGAGCCGCATTCGAACCGGCGAAGTCTTCCCACTGCAGCAGAATATGCGGCCAGCGTTTCTTCACACTGCTTACAAAAACATCTACGAAATCATCGTAGTCCTGGCCGCGGACGCGGTTGTGTCTCCATCCGATATAGATTGGCGTCTTCAATCTTTCTTCGTTGTCTGTTCCTACATCGAGCAGAATCGGAAGACAATGCTCGGGGTGGATCCCGCCGAGCGCGGTGTAGAGAGCCATCTTTCCGATGGGGATGCCCATGCCTCCCGCGCCCTGATCGCCGAGCCCCAGGATGCGTTCGCCATCGCTGACCACGATGCATTTAATCTCATCGTAGCGACGATGGCTCAGGATCTGAGCGATGCGATCTTTGTTCGGATAGCTGAGGAACAGGCCTCGCGGCTTTCTCCATATCTCGCTGAAGCGCTGGCAACCCTCGCCTACAGTTGGCGTGTACACCAAAGGCAGCATCTTCTCGACATTGCGAACCAAAAGCGCATAGAAGAGCGTCTCGTTCGTATCCTGCATGTCGCGGAGAAAGGCGTATTTGTTGAAGGAAGTCGATTGTTCATCCAGCGCCTGCAGTCGGCGCTCAATCTGTTCGTCGAGGTTTCCGATGTGGGGAGGCAGCAGGCCGTGAAGGTGAAATATGTCCCGTTCGTGATCGGTGAAGGCGGTTCCCTTGTTGAGGCGAGGAGAATTGATCAGGTTGAATCCGGAAAGAGAAACCTGACGGGTTGCTGCCGGGGCTGTCGCTAATTGCGCGTTCATTTCCTTTCCTCCTGAATTCGGTTAGCATCATCAGCGCATGAGAATGGTTTTGGCTAGATCGATCACTTCGTCGCCGCGTCCGCTGAGTACAGCGCGAATCATATAGAGGCTGAAACCCAGAGCCTGCTCCAGGCTGATTGTTGGTGGCATAGAGAGTTCCTGCCGATTTACCAGCACTTCAATCAACGCCGGTCCGTTATGTGCGAGCGCGCTGCTCAAAGCTGGACGCAGTTCTTCCGGCTTTTCAACGCGAACGCCGAAGATATCGGCAGATTCGGCCAGCTTCGCAAAATTCGGATTGACAAGATCGGTTCCGTAATCGACGATGCCGGCCGCTTTCATCTCAAGTTCCACGAAGCCGAGGGCGCCATTGTTGAAAACTACTAGCTTCACAGGCAGTTTGAGCTGCCGAAGCGTCAGCAGGTCGCCGAGCAGCATCGCTAGTCCCCCGTCTCCTGATAGCGTGATGACCTGCCTGCCCGGATGGCTTGCCTGCACGCCGATGGCTTGCGGCAGAGCATTTGCCATTGAGCCATGATTGAAGGAGCCAAGCAGCCTGCGCTTTCCATTCATGTGGAGATAGCGAGCAGACCACACCGTAGGTGTACCCACATCGCAGGTGAACACCGCATCTTCTGCCGCGAGCTCATCTAGAATCTTTGCTACGTATTGCGGATGAATCGGCGTCCGGCCCGGTTCGCCGGTAGCGAGGTCAGCGAGGCTTTCGCGCGCACTTCTGTAGTGATTAAGGCATAGATCGAGATAGGAACGGTCGGCTTTGTCGTCGATCAGTGGCGTCAATGCGTCCAGAGTATCCCTTACATTTCCAATCAGGCCAAGGTCGACTGGGGTGCGCCGCCCAATCTGCTCGCCGAGGCGATCGACCTGAATGATTTTTGCATTCTTCGGATAGAACTGCTGATAAGGAAAATCCGTGCCGAGCATCAGCAGTGCGTCGCAGTTCATCATTGCATGGTAGCCGGAGGAGAAACCTAACAAGCCAGTCATGCCCACGTCATACGGGTTGTCGTACTCGATGAATTCCTTGCCACGCAACGCGTGAACGACCGGTGACTTCAGCCGTTCGGCAACCGCGATGAGTTCGTCGTGTGCGCCTTCACAGCCGGCGCCGCCAAGAATGGTGACCTTGCGGGCGTTGTTGAGAATCTCAGCGGCCCGTTGGAGTTCATTGTCGGATGGTCGAAGGACAGAGGCTGAATCCTTGATGCCGAGGGAAAGCGCGGGTGCAGGACATTCACGCAGCGCCAGGTCGCCGGGAATAATGACCACGGCAACACCTCGCTTCGTAATCGCCGTGCGCATGGCGATGCCCAGCACGCGCGGCATCTGTTCCGGTTGTGAAACCGTCTCGCAGTAGTGGCTGCAATCATTGAACAGATGGTCTGGACGCGTCTCCTGGAAGTAGCTGCTTCCAATCTCGTGGCTCGGAATCTGAGCCGCGATCGCGAGCACTGGCACACGGTTGCGATGACAATCGAACAGGCCGTTGATCAGGTGAAGATTGCCAGGGCCGCAGCTGCCTGCACAGACGGCGATCTCTCCGGTAAGATGGGCCTCTGCACCGGCGGCAAATGCAGCTACCTCTTCGTGCCTCATATGCAGCCATTCAATCCCATTGGTTTTGCGGATTACGTCCGTCAGGCCATTTAATGAATCGCCGACTACGCCGTAGACTCGCTTTACGCCTGCGTTCACTAGGGTCTCGATGAATATCTCGGCTACCTTTTTGGCCATGTGTCAGTCTCACTTTCTCGGATTTGGTCCTTGTTTTCGGCGTTGGCCCGACCGCGACAGACATGATGCGAAGCGACACTCGCTTCAAGTCGTGGATGTAATGAACGAGTTCCTCGGACCTATCACCACTCGTTCGCCGCCTGAGCACCGGCAGTATATGGCCTGGACCAAAGCGCCAACTGTAGTTGGAGCGACTTACACCATGCCCGATGCATCCTTTCTACCTGTTCACCTGAATGCCCCTTTGATGTGAGATACGGTCTAATGGTTTCGTTCATTACTGCGACAAACGCGATGATGTCGCGCAGCGGCACATAGGGCGTCGACCGAACTCCGTCAACCTGGTTCTTCTTCAAACTCGTATGCCGCAAAGCAATTTCCTCCTGATAGTTAATCCAGTCCTGATCGTACGGTCGGAGGCACGTGTCCAGAATCCATTGCTGAAAACGAAGATTGCTCCTGGCCAGATAGTCGGGAATCGCGTTTCCTTCAGGCGAACGAGAGTGCCTGGCGAGGTTCGGGATGCCAGCGATGATACCGCTGCGCCAATGCTCAACGATCTGCATGGTCTGGTCAGCAAGGACCTCGCCCGCCAGTTGCAGATAGCGCTGATCTTCGTTCGTAAATCCTACGCTGGCCTTCAAGTCTTCCAGTTCCCGCGGGGAGACGGGCGACATGGGAATCTCCGCCGATCCATACGTGTATCCATGAATAATGTCGGCAACCCGTTTCATGGAAATATTCTCCTTTGATGGCTACCTGGAGATTGGAGGCACGGACGAGAACAGGGGAATGAGTCTCTCGATCAGTGTCTTGATGAATTCGCCGTTGTTGTACTCCCGCGCGAACATGATAGCGCGATTGGTAATGAGCTGGCTTGAGCCGGGCAGATTGTGTAGGGATTCGCTCTGGCACACAATATTGGTTGAACAATTCGACAGCTACAACTTCAGCAGGGAATCTTTTTGGAGGAGGAAAGGATGGGGCAGAACGTTTGGATGGTTGAAAAACCAGATGGAGAATTTCGCAGGGTAGAACTTCCCCTTCCGGCCATCGGAATGAACCAGGTGCTGGTCAGAATTTCGGCCAGCGGCGTGAATCCGCTTGATACCAAAATCCGCGCGGGAAAAGCAGCGCATGCCCGGCAGCCCTTACCCGCCGTGCTTGGTCTTGATATGGCGGGGACGGTTGAACAGGTGGGAACCGGCGTCTCTGCCTTCCGCCCCGGGGATGAAGTGTATGGGATGGTAGGTGGCGTAGGCGGCTTGCGGGGTACGCTCGCCGAGATAGTCGTTGTCGATGCGGACCTGCTCGCGCACAAGCCGAAAAATCTTTCGATGCGTCAGGCGGCAACTCTCCCGCTAAGCACTATCACAGCCTGGGAGGGCCTCGTCGATCGTGCGAAAGTGCACGCAGATCAACAGGTGCTGATCCATGCAGGAGCCGGCGGCGTGGGCCATATCGCGGTTCAGATTGCGCGCGCCTTTGGAGCGGAGGTTTTTGCCACCGTTTCACCGGACAAAAAGAAGCTTGTCGAAGACTTCGGCGCTACTCCGATTGACTATCGGGCTGTATCGGTTGAAGAATATGTGACTGTTCACACTCAGGGGAAGGGCTTCGACATCGTCTATGACACCGTTGGAGGCGCAACCCTGGATGCCTCCTTCGCTGCGGTGAAGCAGTACACAGGGCACGTTCTCAGCTGCCTCGGATGGGGCTCGCACTCGCTGGCCCCGCTCTCTTTTCGCGGGGCCACATACTCAGGGGTGTTTACCCTGTTTCCACTGATCACGGGCGAAGACCGGGCGCATCATGGCGAGATACTCGCCCAGGCAGCAGCGCTCGCTGAAGCAGGCAAGCTGGCGCCGCTTCTCAACGAGCAGCGTTTTTCGGCTGCGGACATTGCTGCTGCACATGCTCTGGTTCTTTCCGGTGCTCTCGGAAAAGTTGTCATCGAATTCCAGGTATAGAACGCGGGAGCAGCGTGCTTGCAGCTTGTTGGTTAATTGCGCCAGCGCTATTGGTCTTCAAGCGCCTTCAATGCGTCATGGGCATCGGGATAGCCGAGCTTATCCGCCTTTTCATACCAGGCAATCGCCTGCTGGGTATTTTTCGTTACACCCTCGCCATGTTCATATAAAGTGCCGACTTTATATTGTGCCTCTGGGCGATTCTGCTGCGCTGCCTGCATATACCAATTCATCGCCTGGCTATAGTTCTGCTTGACGCCCTGGCCCTGCTCATACATTTCACCAAGCCGGTATTGCGCTTCCGGACGACCCTGTTCTGCTGCCTTTGTGTACCACTTCGCGGCTTCGGCATAGTCCTTGGCGGTTCCGCGGCCCTGGTCGTACATCTGCCCGAGCCTGTACTCGGCATCTTTAAGACCCTGCTTGGCAGCGAGCGTGTACCACTTGATGGCTTCGGTTGGATTCGGCGGGTTTGTTGCCACATCCAGCAAACCGCCAAGTCTGTACTCGCCATCGGCGTAGCCCTGATCTGCCGCCATCTGCATCCATTTGATCGATTCCTTGATATTTCTCGGCGCGGCCAACGCGTATGACATACCAACCCGCACCTGAGCAGCAGGATCCCCCGCGAGCGCCTTCTGCTTCAATGCAGCAAGATCGTCCTGACCTACGAAACCAAATGCCAGCGGCGTACTCGCCACTATCAACGCCATCGAAATCAATCGCTTCATAACCGTCATTTTCTTTTGCTCCACAACCGCTTTGCTCAAATGACGCAAAGGGCTGCACTATTGCTCAAAATGCAGGATCGTAGGCTGCGTCGCTGTTGCATCGATATCCAGGCCTACCATTTCCGTCGGGCTGGCGACCCATAGCGCAAGCGTCGCAGCACCCGGGGAAGTCAGCAGGATATTTCCTCTTCCATTGTTTGAGACACCTGAGACTGAGTATGTCCCTGTGAGAGTCAGATTCGGACTCAACGTTGGGCTGCGGCTGATATCCTCCGCGCCGTTCACGTTGCCCTGCCCTTGAACACTGCTGCTGCCATCAAAACTGCTTTCTCCCGAATTAAGCGGAGCAGTCTGCACAATGGGCTCTCCCGAGCCGAGCAGGTACGCTCCGAGAGCGTCAGAGTTGCTGAATGGAGGAATAATCTGAGCCGGATCTGCCTGGCCGACCCGTGCCGCAGCAGTCGATGCGTCCATGACAAAGGCCTGGTTCGGGCCCGTGGCGTAGATGTACCAGATGAGGCTTCCATTCGTAGTGTTCAGGTTCAACGTGCCGCGGCCATTCAATTCCATGTCGTACGCACCGGTCATTGTGCCGGCCACGGTTATCTTGCCTCCGTTGTTTTCATCGAACGTAACCCCGACATTGGTGCTGCCGTCGAATTGGAGCCGTCCGACCATATCGTCGGGTGCTGATCCATTTGTGCCGCTCAGGCTGAAGATGGAGCCACCATTGAACGAAGAAGGAGTAAAGAATGTGCCATTTTGCATTACTGCGGGCCCGCCGAAGATCAGACCATTCTGGAGCATTGGATCGACAGAGACCATCAGGAGTTCATTCGCCGACACAACATAGAACACGAAGTCGAAAGTTCCCATTGCGAAGCCTGGAATGCTCAATGTCGCTGTACCGCGACCAGTGGAATCCACGCTATATTCACCAAAGAACGAAGCAAACGTTGGACTCACTGAGCCGCCATCGTTTACATCCATGGTGCTGCCGGCCAGGAATCCCACTCCATCTGGGAAAATGAGCCCCAGGGCTCCGACGCGAGCGCCGCTACTATCTGCCCCGGAAAGACCCATCACGTACCCATTGACCAGGGCCCCTGGATTAAACGCCGTAGGATCCTGGAGTTCGATGACGCCCGAGCCTCGCACTCCCGACTGGTCGAAGCTGACGAAACGTCCTTTCTTGCCCGTTACATTCAGGGCAAATCTGTAAGTGAAAGCACCCAGTGGACTACTGATGGTCATCGTGCCGCGATTGTCGCTATTCACTGTGTATGTTCCGGTGATCGACATGTCTGTCGAGGGGGCAGCAACGTTGTTTACGTCTTCCTTCCCTGTCAGCTTCCCGTTGCCATTCGCGGTAAAGGAGCCAGCCGCCTGATACACGCCGTTACTGTCGAAGCCGGTGAAGAAGAATGCGTACTGGCCTTCCAATTTCGAGTTGTTGGTGGAGACCAGAGAGACCGTCGCAGTATCGGAAGAGGCTGTATTCGCCTGTGACGTCGCTTTCACTGTCACTGTCGCCGGACTAGGCAGACTTGCCGGGGCTGTGTAAAGCCCAGCTGTGCTGATAGTGCCACAACTGTTGCCCGAGCACCCTGCCCCGCTCACGCTCCATGTAACAGCGGTGTTAGACGAGCCGGTTATGCTCGAGCGGAACTGCTGCGTCGTGCCGACTGTAACAATTGCTGTCGTTGGCGAAATTGTAACAACAACAGGCACAATAATGGTCACGGTCGCTGTGCCCGTTGTGGTGCCGTCAGCAACTGATGTCGCCGTCACGGTGACCTGGGCAGGATTGGGAACGCTGGATGGCGCCGTATACAAACCAGCGGAGGTGATGAAGCCGCAAGCCGATCCAGAGCAGCCTGCACCGTTCAGAGCCCACGTCACGCCTGTATTTGCTGTCCCTGTGACCTTTGCTGTGAACTGTTGCGTCTTATCCGTAGCGACCTGGACTGGGGTCGGGGTCACTGCCACTGCAATTTTCTGCACGATGATCACAGTTGCGCTGGCGGACTTTGTGGAATCCGCGGCCGATGTAGCAGTCACTGTGACAAAAGATGGGTTTGGAACTGTGGACGGAGCGGTATAGAGACCACCTGTGCTGATTGTGCCGCATACGGTGCCCGAGCAGCCCAGCCCGGTCACGCTCCACGTTACCGCTGTGTTGGTAGATCCAGTCACAGTGGCCTTGAATTGCTGCTGGGCTCCTACGTTCACCTGAGCACTCGTGGGTGAAATGCTCACGCTCAGCGTGATTGGAGCGGTGATCGTTACTGTTGTTGAGCCCGTTATGGAAGTATTGGAGAGCAATGCCGCTTTCACTACTACTGTGTTAGGCGTAGGAGCCGTTGCCGGAGCCGTATAGAGGCCGGTCGAAGTGATGGAACCGCATGCAATACCGGAGCAGCCGCTGCCGGTCACGCTCCAGACAACGACACCACTTTGTCCACTGGCACTGAACTGGATCTGGCCGCCAGGCTTAATCTGCGGAGAACCTGGTGAGATCGTAAGTGTTGGAGTGGAAACTATGGTTATATGCGCAGAACCCGACCGGCTAGGTGCCGCGACCGAAGTTGCGGTAACCGTAACGGTCGGCGGAGAGGGTACGCTTGCCGGCGGGGTGTACAAGCCCGAGCTGGATATCGAACCGCATCCGGCTCCGCTGCACCCAGACAAGCTCCAGGTGACCGATGTGTTTGTAGTTCCCGTCACTGTTGCCGAGAACTGTTGCTGCTTTCCGATTGACACCTGCGCTGTTGCCGGAGATACCGTGACTGAAACCGAAGAAGCTGCCTCGATAACAACACTTGCCGAAGCGGACTTCGTGGGATCGGCAACGGAGGTCGCCGTTACCGAAGCCAGCGCGGGGTTAGGAATTGTTGCAGGGGCAGTGTAGAGGCCAGAAGATGTAATGGTTCCGCATGAGCCAGAAACGCAGCCTATGCCTGACACCGTCCAGTTCACCGTCGTGTTCGAGCTTCCAGTGACTGTGGCCTTGAACTGCTGCTGGCCCTTCACGGGAAGCGTGGCGCCGGTGGGAGCGATTGCGACCGAAACAGTAGCCGCAGATCCGATTGTGACGGTTGCACTTCCCGTCTGTGTCGCGTCAAAGATAGAAACTGCCGTCACGATGACAGTCGCGGGACTTGGAGCGGTCGCTGGGGCCGTATAGAAACCGCTTGAGTCAATTTGACCGCAGCCAGTGCCGCTGCAGCCTGCACCTGAGAGACCCCACACGACAATGGTGGCTCCAGTCGCACTGAACTGCACCTGACCACCGGGCTTAACCTGCACAGAAGCGGGCGAGACAACGACCGATGCCTGGGCGATGCTTGCCAGAACGAGGAGAAAGAGCACAAAGAGTGTGATGCTGTGTGGTCTGTAAATCCGCTTCATAATCTTCCCCCCGTGATCGGCCCGGCGCTTGCAGCCACACCCGCGTCTAAATCTGTCTAATCATTTCTGCGAAACCTGCTGGTTGAGGTGAGAAGCAGCAGCAGCATTCAGCTGCTGGTTCACCATGTCTCTGAGAGTGGCGTAATCAACCACACCACTGAAGAAATGGCCATTCACAAAGAAGCTGGGCGTACCCGTCAGGCCCAGGCTCTTTGCTTCTTCCAGATCCTTCTTGACTGCAGCCGCCTGGCTTCCGCTGTCCAGACAAGTATCAAAGCGATCGACGTCGAGACTTATGACGCGTGCGTGCTCCTTGAGCGCGTCCACATCGAGTTGCTTGCTATAGAACAAAACATCGTGGTACTGCCAGAATTTTCCCTGCTCGCCGGCACAACGAGCGGCTTCGGCAGCTTTTTCGGAAGTGTGGTGCATGGGAAGAGGGAAATCCTTGTACACGATGGCCAGCTTGTCCCCGTATTCCTTCTTCATCTGTTGGATCTGAGGGTTGACCTTCTGGCAGTAGGGGCATTCATAATCTGCAAACTCAACCAGGGTTACCTGTGCATCCGGCGAGCCATTGGTGTATGCCTTCGCGATGTTCACATCGGCAGAAGGCGGCATCAACAGGATGTTGATGTTTGCCTGTTTGCGCAAATTGTCTACAAACGCAGTGCGCGCCTTGCTGCGGCGCAACTCGCGGATGTGCTGCAGCACATCATCCCGGACAGCGGAATACGGCTCCTGCGTGTCCAGACCCTCGTAGTAGACCTCGAGTTGATCTTCGGTCGGATCCTTCACACCCTTGTAAACTTCGGTATCGAGAAGCTGGTCGAGTGAGATGTTTCGTCTGTGAGCCTCATCTGCCAGCAACTGGCTGTCGATCAGGTCCTCCAGCGCCTTGCGCTCATTCAGGTAGTACTGAAACTCAGCCTGAAGGAGCTTGCCTCCTTGGCTTTTCTGAAGGTCTGCGAGTGTCAGGTTTTGTCCGCTTACTTTTGCAACCACTCCCTTTGGGTCCTGGTTACTTTGCCCCCACAGGTTCGTTCCAGCGCTCAGGCACAGGCCCACCATTAGTAAGCAGGCGCAACGTAGTCTATTGTTCATCGCGGATTTCCTTTTCAAGTTTTACGGGAGCCAAGGTTTATAAAGTGCGCCAGGTTTATGTCCCTACATTTCCTGGCGCACATTAGCGAAATATTTGCTCATTCGAGCATGTGCCCAGACAGCAACACATGCCTTTTGCTCGTTTACAAAATTAGTCGCCAGTACCGCAGCTGCAAAGGCCTTGTCCGCTGCCCAGAATGTTGATAAATGCGCACTGAGCCTGCAGGTTGGCAAGTTCTGTTGCACCCAGGGTAGAATCCGAAGACTCTGTTTCAGTTATCGGAAAGGCCGTGCCTACAGCGTTCTGGATATGAGTCACCCAGGCGCGCAGGTTAGCCGTCGGTTTCACATTCGAGGTCGGATCGCAGGGCGAGTTGTTCACTGCCGCCGAGACGACCTTGATGACGCCGTTTCTTGAGACTACGCCGGTTAGGGGGTTCGAGGTCAGGTTGGAACGTACGGAAAGCGTGCGCAGACCATTGTGCGTCTCAACGCATCCGCAGCACTCTGTCAGCTGCTGGTCAGCGTCAAACACGTAGATCATGGCGCAGAGGTTTCCGTAGGTCAGGCCGGGGTTGCTGATGCGGACAGTGGCGTCGGGAGCCGGAGCCGCGTTGTTAGAGAAGTAGTTGATTTTGTAGACATCCTGAGCCGAGGCAACGCCAGCGCCGATTGTGACCAGGCCAACGACTACCAGGGCTAAGAAGAGAGTCTTACAGAACGTAAGTTTCATTCGTAATTCCTCCTGGGCGCCGATCGGCTGCGGGGAAAATCAGCTGCCCAGCGCTTGATGCAACACTCTAGCTATCCTGTGGTTATTTACAATTACCTAGGGGACTTAGCCCAATGTCCTATTCCTCAGCAACTAGCCTGTTGGACTAATACTCACGTCGATAACCCACGATTTTCCAGCGCTTCTCATCAACAAGAACGGATATTCATCAACCAGAAACAATAAATTGGGGGAGTGTTGTCGGGGGCTGAGCATTGCGTGCGCCCTTATCCTGAGGCGCACGCACAATAGAGCGAAGTATTCTTCGTCCTCAGGCAAGTGACCCAAACAGCAACACATGCCTTCTTGCTCGTTTACAAAATTAGTCGCCAGTACCGCAGCTGCAAATGCCATGACCGCTGCCCAGAATACCGATAAATGCGCACTGAGCCTGCAGGTTGGCAAGTTCGGTTGCACCCAGGGTAGAATCCGAGGATTCGGTTTCAGTAATCGGGAAAGCCGTGCCTACAGCGTTCTGGATATGAGTCACCCAGGCGCGCAGGTTAGCCGTCGCTTTCACATTCGAGGTCGGATCGCAGGGCGAGTTGTTCACTGCCGCCGAGACGACCTTGATGACACCATTCGTCGACCGAACGCCGGTCAGCGGATTCGATGTCAGGTTATTGCGCACGGACAGCGTCCGCAGGCCATTATGTGTTTCAACGCATCCGCAGCACTCTGTGAGCTGCTGGTCAGAGTCGAACACGTAGACCATGGCGCAGAGGTTTCCGTAGGTCAGGCCGGGGTTGCTGATACGGACAGTGGCATCGGGAGCTGCCGCCACGTTGTTAGAGAAGTAGTTGATCTTGTAGACGTCAGTCTGAGCCGAGGCAACGCCAGCGCCGATCGTGACCAGGCCAACGACCACCAGGGCCAACAAGAGAGTCTTACAGAACGTAAGTTTCATTCGTAAATCCTCCTAGGGGGCGCCGATCGGCTGCGGGGAAATCAGCTACCCAGCGCTTGCTGCAAAACTAGCTGTCTTTTGGCTAATTACAATTACCTAGTGGGTTTAAGCCCAATCTCCTATTCCTTAGAAACTAGCCTTGCGGGCTAAGCCTCGGCCCAATAACTTACCAATTTCATCCCATCTACAAACGATTACGCGGGAGTCTCGTTGCAGGCGAAAGGACTGAATTGCTTCCCTGAACGATCATGAATGCTAACGTGCGAAAACAGACAGGCCCTCGGTCCTTATGCCCATCCAAGAACAAGAGGGTCGCCAGATCGTTCCGCACTGAAATTCCTACTGGGGGGGCGGTTGCGCCTGTTGCTGCGCCGCCTGGGCGTCCAGCAATTGCTCCTGCTGCTTCTGAAGATCACTCAACACGTCGCCCACAGACCTATGGGACTCTGCAGCCATCTTCTGCACGTTAATACCTGTAGGAACTGAAGAAGGAACGGAGGTTGGTTGAGCCGGCACAGGCAACTGTGCTTCAGGAACTGCTGCTTCCTGCTCATCTTGTTGAACACCCTGGCCACCATATAGCGAGGGTTCTTCTGGCGCGGCGGCATTCGCCTGGGCCGAAGCGACTGTGATACCACCCTGGGTTGTTCTCTGTGTGAGGACCAATCGCTTCGCCATCTGCGGATTTTCCGATGAACTTTGAATCAGGTAGTTGTAATTTGACCCCTCCAGCAGCGCCACCAATGCATCCCTCACTGGTACCGGACCGATGTCGAGATACATCCGTTCACCGTCGCCCTGGCTGGCACCTTCAATCGTGATCCCGGTCGCGACCTTTACCGCATTCATTACGGTGGAAAGGTCCTCACCCTGCGCCTTTATGGTCAGCTTTCCTCCCGAAAGCACTGCAATAGGCTGCGGCGCGGATTTCGGTTCGGCGTGGTCGGCCGCCTTGGGCGTCATATGGTCCGAAGACGCTTCTCGCGTACCATCTTCCCGGTGATCGCGCCTGCAGATTTGTCCCTGTGGGTCTACGCTTTCTTCTGATGAAGGAGTTTTCGTAGAAAGTTTCAGTCTATCTTTGCTCGATTGCACGCCGGCTTCGGGGTCTTCATTAGACGCTTGAACACCCCGCTTCGCGCCGCTCGGTTCACCATTGCAGATGGCGCCATTCGTCGATGTCTCCGCCGATGATGCGGCCGCCTGCTGCGGCGGCGTGAAGCCGCTGGCTCGGCTGCACTGGGGAGCCAGTGCAAACGCCACAAGTGTAAGCCATGCCATAGCTTTAGCGGCATGCTCGAGGCATAGTCCAAATGAAGTAGTTACAGCTGGCGCGCTGTCAGAGTGGTCTATTAAAGCAGAGTTACTTGATAGCACAGGGCCCTCCAGTACTGCGGCCTAGATTGGACCATAGGTCGGAATTTGGGGGCAATCGCACATTTGGACTAGTCCGCCGAACTAGGCAAAACACAGGGGAATCTAATGCCAATGGATAAACCCAAAGGACGCAATACTTAGCACTTGACAATTATCCTCTCTCGGAACAGACTTTGTGACGGTGTTAATGCTCTTGTCGTAGTCAAACCGCTTACAGTCTTCAAACGAGCAAAAGTGATTGTTCTGCCATCTTGCACACCCCCCACTTCGCTCAACAAGTTGTTCATCCGCTGGAATCTCCAGTGGGAGTGCGCAAATAGCTGATTAAGGAGGGGTCGTGCGTGGCATGACGGTTTCGACACCGGGGTTCATCCTGCTTGATACGAAGCTCCACCCCGTTGCTTACAATTCCGAGGCAGTCCAGATTCTTTGTTTTCCTATGAAGCCGGATCGTGTGAAACAAGTTCCGCTATTTCTCTCTGACAAAATTCGGTCAAGCCTGCTGAATCGGCACGGTTCCGGCGAACCCGAGTTTGTCCGGGAATACAAGTCCGGTCAGCGCACCTATACCTGTCGCGCCTTCCATGTTGACTGTGGAGGCGATCGAAAGATGCCGTTCGAAGTTGCGTTGCTTTTGGAACGTCACTTGTCCGGTGTTGCCGTCCTGGGCGACCTGTCGCGGCAATTTGATCTGACTGCACGCGAGTGCGAAACGGTAGCGCTTCTGCTGGAGGGCCTGACGAGCAAAGAAATCGCTGCTCGAATGAACATCAGCCCCAATACCGTGAAGGCATTCCTTCGGTTGGTTATGGTCAAGATGGATGTATCGACGCGATCGGGAATCGTTGGCAAGTTTGTGGGGCCTGTGCCCTAAACTATAAATTTATCTACGGTAACCATCGCGAACTAATCCATATGAGGAATTTACTGACGGCGTCTTTCAGGGCGATCATTTGTCAACGTGAAAGCCACAACGGTACAAGATCGACGCCATCAGTCCCAGCCCCTAGGCCTCCTGGAGATGTTGGTCCGGCCACTACCGCAGCTCGGCACTGAGGTATCCGCGCGGCCCGCCGCCCTGCCAGTGCGAATACGGACGATCAGCCAGGAGAGCGTTTGCGTCATCACTTCACGCCCGCTGCAAAAGTCGGCCGTCGTGCGTTGTGAAATTCCCATCGGCGATGCATCGATGAAGATCCCCACGCTGATGCATGTCCGGTGGACCAGAAAGCAGAAACTGGAGTCTGACGGCTATCTATCCGAACTGTCCTTCCTTCTGTAAATACCCGCAATAAATTGTTGCCTTTAATTCCCCAACATTTACTTCTCACGACCGAAGCTCCAGTGCTATTCTCAATCGTTCTCCCCGCCAACTACCCCCATTAACCTATTCCCCTCATACTAGCTAACGCGTATAGCCCATTTGGGCTAGGTTAGTGGGCATAGTGCGTACGGAGTACTACATACTATGTAGACCTGAATGGGAATTGCAAAGTACCAATCGAGAGGTACATTCACTGGGTACCGTATATGACTAAACCAATGTGACTAACTACGGTTAGGCTATACAGCTAGCCATAAATAGCTAGCCGATAGTTTTAAAGGGGGAGTTTGGCGCTTATGTCTTTCCAGAACTATCCGAACGCCTGTCTGTCGCGATTGTCTGCCTGTACGATTATCTTTCTTGCCGCATTGCTCATCTCCGGCTGCGGGGGTGGAAGCGATTGGTCGCAGCCCGGTGTTTTGGCAATAACTCCCCAGACCGCGTCCGTTGCTCTTGGCCAGACAGTTCAATTCAGGGCAATGGGCTACATGGGCAACGGCCAAACTGAAGATCTGACGAGTTCCGTTTCGTGGCAAAGCTCGAACACAAGCATTGTCACGGTCAATCAAAAGGGGCTCGCCGCTTCAGTCGCAGCAGGAACAATCAACATGAAGGCAAGTTGGCATGGGCTTTCTGCAACCTCGTCCCTGGTGGTTTCCAAAGCTGCCCTCGAATCGCTTACGATCACCCCTCCATCTGCTTCAATCGCCCTGGGCCAGACAGCCCAACTCACCGCCGTTGGAGCGTTCAGCGATAAGACAACACAGGATTTGACAACAGCCGTCGCGTGGAACAGCGCTCAGCCCGCCATAGCTACGGTGAGCGCCGGCGGCCTTGCTGCATCAAAGGCCGTTGGAAATACTACGGTGACCGCCTCTGTCGGCAGCGTAAGCGCTTCGAACCAGATCGTCGTATCCTCCGCCGCGCTTACCGCAATTGTCGTGGGAAGTGCGGCTGCTGCTGCTCCGCTCGGCACAAGGGAGCAGTTTACAGCCCAGGGTGTCTACACCGATGGCAGTAGAGCTGACATCACAAATCTGGTGAGCTGGACGAGCGCACCGGCCGGAATTGTATTCCTGAATGCGGCAGGCCTCGCTACGACCCACGCGGTCGGCAACGTAACCGTCACAGCTGCATCCGCAGGGGTCACTGGCACAGGCTCCTTCGCGGTATCGCCCGCCACCCTCGTTTCGATCGCTGTACAGGGCTCAAGCCCCGCTCTTCCTCTGGGGGTAAATGCGCAATTTAGCGCAACGGGAACCTACACAGACGGAAGTACTGCCGATCTTACGAACACCGCGAGTTGGACGAGTTCTCCCGCAGGAATCGTGAATGTGAGTTCCGCAGGCACAGCCACGACAAAGGCGGTGGGAAACGCAACAGTTACCGCAACGTCGAGTGGAAAAGCAGGCACTGGCAAGCTCACCGTATCATCTCCGGCACTGATCTCCATCCACGTAAGCAGCGCACGATCCTCGTTGCCGCTTGGCAGCACCCAGCAACTCAACGCGACAGGAGTCTACACGGATAGCAGCACACAAAATCTGACGAATTCCGTGCAATGGACCAGCGCATCTCCCGACATCCTCGGAGTCAGTAATGCCGGATTGGCCACGGCCAAGGCGCAGGGGTCAACGAATGTGCTCGCTTCAACCGGCGCGATTACTGGCGCTACCGGCCTAAGCGTGTCTTCGGCAGAGCTTAGTTCGATCAGCATTTCGCCTGTCTCGCCAACAGTCCCGCTTGGAAGTGCTTTGCAGCTTACTGCCCTCGGGTCCTTCACCGATGGCAGTTCGCAGAACGTGTCTTCACAAATCACCTGGAGTATCGATAGACCTGATATTGCGACCATGACGGCCAGCGGTTTGGTAACTGGCCTGCAGGTGGGCTCTGCCGTAATCAAGGTGACGCTTGACGGCGTGCAGTCGTCGGCAACACTGACTGTCCAGCCTCTCTTCGTCGTCGGTTACTTCGATGCAACCAGCGGTGGCGATACAACGGTGCGCATCACGAACCCAGCCATAACCGGGCAGGACCTTTGCGCCATGGTTTATGTATTCGACCAGGACCAGCAATTGAGCGAATGCTGTGGCTGTATCGTCTCTCAAAATGGACTCCAGACGCTGTCGCTCAACCAAAACCTGCTGAGCAATCCGCTTACTGGCGTGCCTTCCAAGTCCGGAACAATCATGGTGGTTCCAGCGGACTACGCCAGCAACCTCTCATGCAACGCCAGCAACATGACCCCGACCGGAGCACAGATTGCCTGGTCTACCCACCTGCAAAAGTCGAATGCAGGTCAGGCTGTCAGCACGGAAGACACCTTCTCTTCCTCGCCGTTGAATTCCACTCTCTCATCCTCCCTCCAGGCCCAATGTTCATTCATCCAAACGCTTGGGGGAGGACAAGGCGTGTGTACCTGCGGCACCGGCGACTAGGGCTGCATTCCATCTGCATTTGGCAATCCCGACGCTGATACCCCATTGGCGTCGGACCGCGGTGTAGAAATATCTCAACAACTCCACGTCCTGGTCTGCGACCTGGAATTCCCCGTGTAACGGGGAAAATATTCTTCAGCAAGAATATTCGGACTTATGTTGTCGAGAATTTAGGTTTCATCGCGAAAAAGCTCGATCGAGGAGAGTGCGACCATGCCAAACGTTGATCCCTGGTTGGCGCTCGGTGTGTTGTTATCCACCGCTGCCACGGACGCAGTATATGTATTGTTCAACGCGGCAGTATCGTCGCAACGCCGCGTACCGGCGGCAACATGGAGCAGCGTTTGGTATCTGCTGTCGGCCTTTGCCGTTATCAGCTACACAAAAAATTGGGTTTACGTCGTCTTCGCAGCTACTGGATCGTGGATCGGGGCATATATATCGATGACGCTCTTGCGCAGGCCAAAGGATGCGGGTGGCCCTGTAGCTAAGTGATGTTGTCTTTAGTTTGTTTCGAAAAACGCTGAGACACTTGGGCGCGCGTCTCCTGCGTTGGACGATCTGACGCTGGGAATAATATGTTGCCAGTGAGCACTCGCAAGATCGTCCATATCGATATGGACGCCTTCTATGCTTCGGTCGAGCAACGGGATGATCCCGCGCTGCGCGGCAAACCTGTCGTTGTCGCATGGCGGGGTAACCGCTCTGTTGTCTGCGCTGCTTCTTATGAAGCGAGGAGCTTCGGCGTACGTTCAGCCATGCCGGCCCTCCGTGCAGAACGTCTGTGCCCGGACGCCGTCTTCATCCCGCCAGACTTCCCGCGCTATCGAGCAGTCTCGCGCAGTGTGCGCGCGATTTTTGTCCGCCACACCGATCTGATCGAACCGCTGTCCCTCGATGAGGCATACCTTGACGTGACCGAAAATAAGAGCGATTTGCCAACAGCCACACGCGTGGCACGAATCATCCGGGAGCAGATCCGCGAAGAGCTGCATCTCACAGCGTCAGCCGGTGTTGCTCCCAACAAGTTTCTGGCAAAGATCGCTTCGGACTGGCGCAAGCCGGATGGGCTCTTCGTCATTCAGCCCGAAGACATCGATACATTCCTTCCGCCGCTTCTTGTCAGTCGCATTCCCGGCGTAGGCAAGGTGACGGAAAGGAGGCTTGGAGAAATCGGCATCAAGACCGTGGGAGATTTGCGCAACCTGGAGCTACTCACGCTCGAAAGCCGTTTCGGACGTTACGGAGCCCGCCTTTACGACCTTGCCCGCGGCATCGACCATAGCCTTGTCGTTCCCGACAGACCCACGAAATCCATCTCAGCCGAGGATACGTTCGAGCACGACGTTCCTTTACAAGAAACCGAGCCGATGATCCGGCGTCTTGCCGAAAAGGTCTGGGCGGCTTCACGCAAGGAATCCCGAATCGCGCGTACCGTGGTTCTCAAGCTGAAAACGAGAGAGTTCAATATTCTTACGCGCAGCCATACTCCCGATTCTCCGCCATCTTCCTGTGAAGAGTTGACCCATATCGCGTTATCGCTGAGGCAGCGGGTGGACCTGGGGCCACAGCAACGCTTCCGCCTCGTCGGCGTGGGCCTGAGCAATTTCTACGAGCACACAGATCCATCAGCACAACCTGCGCTCTTCGATTAGCTGGAAGGTTAAGGTTGCAAAGTTGCGGATGTCCCGTGCAATCTGATACCCATGCCGGAGTTGCCCGACATTGCCGCCTATATCGGCGCGCTTGAAGAGCGGATAGTCGGTCAGCCGCTTGAGCACGTCCGAATCGCAAGCGCCTTTCTGCTGCGTACTGCGCAACCACCTGTTGCCAGCGCGGAAGGCAGACTCGTTCGCGAGTTGCGTCGCATTGGTAAACGCATCGCCATCGGTCTCGACGATGATCTATGGTTGGTGCTCCACCTCATGATCGCCGGTAGGCTGCACTGGAAACCAGCGGGCGCGAAACTGGCAGGCAGGAATAACCTGGCTGCATTCGACTTCCCCAATGGCTCTCTCGTCCTCACTGAAGCTGGCACAAAACGCCGCGCATCACTGCATGTCTTTGACAATGAGGAGGGCTTGCAATCTATTGATCCTGGCGGAATTGAGGTCTTCGCGACTAGCCTTGATTCTTTCCGCTCAGCACTCACCGCCGAGAATCGGACTCTCAAGCGGGCTCTCACGGACCCGCGGATTCTGAGCGGCATCGGCAACGCTTATTCTGATGAGATTCTCCACGCGGCGCAGTTATCGCCCATCACGCTCACGCACAAGCTGCACCCGCAGGAGTGGGAGAGGCTGTTCACAGCCACTCGCAATACTCTCCAACTCTGGATAGACCGACTGCAAAGTGAATCGAAGGCCGGATTTCCAGAGAAGGTCACAGCGTTTCGCAAGGACATGGCTGTGCACGGACGCTATGGAGAACCCTGCCCCAGATGTGGCCAAAAGGTGCAGCGCATTCGTTATGCCGATAACGAGACGAACTATTGCGCCCAATGCCAAACCGGTGGAAAAATCCTCGCCGACCGAAGTTTGTCGCGGCTCCTAGGAGCGGACTGGCCACGCACGCTGGACGAATTGGAAGCTCTCAAGCGACGATGACGATTCGCGATCTGACGAGGCATGCGATCGTCGGACGTCACCTTACCCAGCCGGAGCGCCAGCAAAAACGTTTTAGCCGATACAGGGAGGTCAAAGGCTTACCTCCTTGTTGATGACGTCAATTGACAACCGAAATACTCCATGGGCAGTTGTTTGCAATCCACTTCCCGACGCGCTCGAGGATCCGTGTCATACGGGAAATTATTTTCCATTGCCTCTATCGCTTTACCGATGTGTGGATTCGACCAGCTAAAGCTTACCGTTTTGTGGAACTCGCCGTAAACGAATCTACCTTTTAACTAGTAATGGAAGACTAAACATTCTCCCGTGTTGCCACTTAGTCATTCCACCTAACTAAATACATTTCCGGTAACCCCTCGCAAATTTTCTTGACAGAGCTTTGTTTTCGCACATAGAGTTCCGCACGCGGTTGTAAATCGTTTTACTGAAAGCTGAGTGACGATCAAAACCGCGCCGCATGTCCCACTTGTACCCAATGGAACAGCGAGCTTACTTGGGAGGGAATAAATGAAATGGAGAAATGACGCAAAGCACAGACTGCTACTTTTACCTCTGTTTCTGGTCCTTGTTTCCGTGGGCGCATTCGCGCAGCAAAACTCGGAAATCAGTGGCACAGTTACAGATAATAACGGGGCAGTAGTTGCTAACGCACACATGACATTAACCGCAACATCCACCGGTGTTCAGCTCAGTACTGACACTAACTCGAACGGAGTCTATGTCTTCCCCGGCCTTAACGTGGGCACGTATGACCTCACCGCAACGGCGAGCGGCTTCGGCTCCTACGTTCAGAAGGGCCTGGTCGTAAACGTCTCTCAGACCTTGCGCGCTGATGTTTCCCTTGGCGGTAGGCAGCGTCAAGGAGACGGTCACCGTTACTGCGAATGCTATCCAGGTTCAAGCAGATTCGAACGTAGTCAGCACCCTGATCAGCTCCGAGCAGATTAGCGAAATTGCGACAGAAAACCGCAATTTTGCTGCACTGGCAGCTCTGGGTCTGGGTGTCAGCTCTGCCCTGCCCGCCAACAACACACCAACCTCGGTCGCTTCAAACTTTACAATCAGCGTCAACGGTCTGCGCCAGAGCCACAATATCTGGTTAATCGATGGTGGCGAAGCAGATGACCGCGGCGGCGCCGGCGGCATGAGCATCATGCCCTCCCAGGACGCCATCGCCCAGTTCGAAACGCTCGCCAGCAATTATCCACCGGACTACGGCATTTCCTCCGGCGCGACCATTACCCTTGCCCTCAAGAGCGGAACCCGGAATTTCCACGGACAACTCTGGGAATTCAACCGGAACACTGCTTATGACGCCAATAACTACTTCAACAAACAAAGCACTCCGGTCACGCCCAGGACGAAGCTGAACTACAACATTTACGGCTTCAATATCGGAGGCCCGGTGTTTATCCCGAAGGTCTATAACGAGAGCAGGCAAAAAACCTTCTTCTTCTATAACCAGGAGTGGCGCAAGCTGATTCAGGGCAGCAGTCCTAACTCGGTACAGACGCTGCCAGCGCAGGATTTTCCGACAGCCGGCCAGAACTTGAATTACGTTGCCCCGGCCTTCGCTTCCAACACCAAACTGCAGGTTCCAACAGGTGTGAATGATCCCGTGTTCAACGCCAAGTTAACTGCAGCGGGGCTGGTACCCGGACAGCCTTTCCCTAACAACACCATCCCTGCTTCGTTGATCGATCCAAATGCCGTGCTCTTCTTGAACTCCGGCATCGTTCCCAAACCGAACCTGGCGAATGGAGAAATAATCAGTTCCGCCAACCAGCCGATCGATGTGACCGACTACATCCTCCGCGTCGATCACAACATCAACGACAAATGGCATCTGCTTGGACATTACATGCACGACGCCGTGTCACAGGGCTATGCGCAGCCTATGCTCGGCTGGTCGGGCGCGAGCTACAACACCATTACCAGTACGCTGGCGAATCCGTCGTGGAGCGCGACGGTCAAACTGGCCGGAACCATCACGCCGAATCTCCTGCTCGAAGCCAGCTTCAACTACGATGGCAACATCATCAACATCGTCAACAGTCCCAATTCGTTGACTCCCAGCGGCTGGTCAGTGAACCGCTACTTCAACAACAGCTCGCAGAACTTCCCCAACATGCACTGGGGCGCGCCTTACAACACGCAGGAAAACCCCGGTTCGGCCCCTTGGCATAACGCAGCGCAGGACTACATGCCGAGAGTCGATATTTCCTACACCGTGGGTCGGCATGCAATGAAGTATGGCTTCAGCTACAACCGCTACACCAAGAACCAGCAACTCTTCGGCGAACCTGGCGGCAACTTCAGCTTCGGCACGCTGTCAGGCGACTCGATGATGGACATGGTGCTCGGCCTGGCCAGCAACTACGATCAAAACCAGGCTCTTCCCGTTCGCCACTATGTGAACCAGACTCCCTCGGTTTACTTTAACGACAACTGGCGCACCTCGCCGAATTTCAGCCTGCAGCTTGGATTCCGTTACGATGCGCTGCCCCATGCGTGGGAACGCCAGAACTACCTCGCAAACTTTGACCCGAATCAATACTTGCCGAGCCAGAGTCCTGTCTGGAATAGTAACGGCTCTCTCAACCCCAATGGTCCTGGCTTCCAGGTCGTCAACGGAACCGAGTTTTATCTGAACGGAATGTACTTCGCCGGACAGAACGGTTATCCTCGTGGCCTCGTTACCAACGACTATGGCACTTTCCAACCTCGCGTCGGATTCTCGTGGGATGTAATGGGCAACGGTAAGACGGTCTTACGCGGCGGTTTTGGAACGTTCTTTGAGCGCATGCAGGGCAACGACATTTACAACGCTGCGACCAACCCACCGTTCTCGAACGATCCCTCCGCAAGTAGCGTCTACCTTTCTAACCCGCATACTTCCTGGGTTACGGGACAAACGGCGGCCACTCCTAACTTCGCCCAGGGACTTACCACCCTGGCCCGCGACTATCCTGCTCCAGCCGTGAATCAGTACAGCTTGGGAGTCCAACACGAAATCGCTCCCTCGGTGATTTGGGTTGTGCAGTACGTTGGCAACATGGCGTGGCATCAGAACATCGACCGAAACATCAACAACTATTCACTGAACACCCCGTTGATTCTGCCGTTTGACCCGGCCAACCCGACCGCCAGCGCGTATTCACGTGCAAACGCGGGCGACCCGAGCAATCACTCTGGAACCAATCCAAACGGCCAGAATATCCCCATTCCAAATATCCTGCGTACCTACCAGGGCTTCGCCGGTATCAACCAGCAGGAGAACACCACCAACGGAACCTACAACGGCTTCCAGACCGGAATCCGGGGACAGAACTGGCACAATCTGAGCGGCGAACTCGATTACACGTACTCACACGAAATCGATATCACCAGCTACGACCTCAACGGCGTCAGCAACCCCTATAACCTGAAGTACGACAAGGGTTCTGGTGCCCTGGATCGCCGCCAGATCCTCATCGGAAACTACATCTACAAATCCCCCTTCTATGCGCAGGCCAGCGGCTGGCAGAAGTACGTGCTTGGCGGATGGGAGATTGCCGGCACGGCAGTTTTTCAGTCAGGTCTGATTATCCAGAATCAAGGCCCGAACTTGTCAGTCAACTTCGATCCCATTGGATTGGGCGGCGGCTATACCAACCGTCCCAATATCAATGGCAACATGCACTACGCCAAGAAACAGAAGGAATGGTTTGATCCCTCCGTGTTCAGCACACCTACTCCTTCGTGGGCGGGCGCACCAAACCAGGGCTTTGGCAACGCTCGCAAGGATTCGGCCTTGGGTCCCGGAACTACGAACTTCAATACCGCGCTCTACAAGAATTTCGCCATCAAAGAGCGGGCGAATTTCCAGTTCCGCTTTGAGACGTTTAACACCTTCAACCACACAGAGTTTAACAATGTCGGCGCGACCTACCAGGGTCCCGGATCCGGAAACTTCGGGCAAGTCACGAACACGCAGGATCCACGCGTTCTTGAACTTGGCGCTATTCTCAACTTTTAGAACCCTCTCTAACCAAGAGCGCGGCAGGATCTTCCTGGCGCGTTTTTTATGTGCATCTGAATCGGATGGTTGCCACCAGCTGATCCGAACAGATAGCGTAGTTTTGTTACCGCGCAGGAGGATCGAAGTGAATCGGGCTCGCCGCATCAGGCTGCAGTTGTGTTTTTTGTCGGCAACCCTGGTTGCGGCTCTCCCGGCAATGGCCCAGAATACTCGTCAGGACGCGCTCGCTCTGGAGAGCCAGGGGCAAAATGCCGAAGCCGAGCTGATATGGCAGCAGATTGCAAAGAACGATCCGCACAACGCGGAGGCCCTTGCGCACATGGGCCTGCTCGAAGCCAGACAGGAACACTATGACCAGGCAGCTACTTACTATCGCCAGGCGCTGGTGGTTGATCCGTCCTTCCCCAGCCTTGAAATGAATCTCGGGCTGGCTCTGTTCAAGAGCAACAGGTTTCAGGAGGCTATAAAGCCCTTCACAGCGGAGTTGGAAAAGCATCCGGGAGACCAGCGTCTGACCATTCTGCTGGGGATGACCCATTACGGCATGGGCGATTACCTGGTTGCGATTCCGTATCTCAAGCAAGCTGCAAAGATGGACCCGCAAAGCCTTCCTCTTCGCCTCACGCTCGCGCACAGCTGCTTGTGGAGCAAGCAATACCAATGTGTTCTTGATGTCTATCAGCAGATTCTTACGCTGAACGCCGAATCAGCTGAGGCAGACATGCTCGCGGGTGAGGCGCTTGATGAGGAAGGCAAGATTACTGAGGCGACAGAACAATTTCGCGCCGCAGTAAAAGCAAATCTCAAAGAACCCAATGCGCATTTTGGACTGGGTTACCTGCTCTGGGAGCAAAAGCAGTATGACGAGGCGATGAAGGAGTTCCTTTCCGAGCTCGATAATGATCCTGCGAGTACGCAGGTCATGGCCTACCTGGGCGATACGTATGTCGAATTGAATGACTACGCCAAGGCGCAACCTGAGTTGGAGAAGGCTGCCGCGGCAGATCCCTCATTGGCCTTCGTGCATCGCGGCCTGGGAGTAGTCTACAGCAACCTGGGCCGCAAGGACGACGCAATACTTGAGTTACAGAAGGCCATTGCACTCGATCCAAAAGATGTGACCCCGCATTGGCGGCTGGCCCGCCTCTACCAGTCTATGGGGAGAAAGGAAGAGGCCAAGGCTGAATTTGACAAGGCAAGCACGATGAACAAGGAAGCTGACCACGCACTGGTTGACAAGCTGGGGAATGGTCAAACGAGCCCGCAGTAGAAGAGTTTCGCGATCACTCTCTTCCCGCGCCCTATTCCTTGCGCATTCTGTCTTTCAGACTCTTCGCCAGTTTTTCGATCTCTTCGGCCTTCTTGGTCACTGCAATGGAGAGGGTATTCTTGTCGCTCTTGGCTACTTCAGCTTTTAGTTCCTGGGCAAGCTGATACAGCTTTTGCGAGTCGGCGACAAATTGCGCCTGGCGTGCCTCTTCCGGCGACAGCACGTGGTCTGTTGCCGGCTTCTGGTTCGCTGTGTCATCTACGTTTTCTTCGGGCGTTGGAGCCGGCTGGGGCGATGATGTTTCGGTCTGGCTACTCTGCTGCGTTTCCGGCCGTTCCTGTGCAAACCCCCACCTTGGTGCCAACAGGAGCAGCGCGAAAAACACTAAATGAAAAGGATATACGATTACACTCCTGCTTCGCATGCTGCTGGCCCTCCTCTTTGCGGAACACAACACTCGACTAAACATAGATTATTGCGACTTCGTTCTTTCCTTTACAGTCTTCGCAAGCTTCTCGATCTGTTCTGCCTTGATCATTTGAGGAGTCATCGCAGCGCCATTTTCGCGCTTCTTCACGCTGGTCTCCAGTTCCTGCGCCAGCAGAAGCAATTTGTCAGTCGCGATAACTACCTGTTGCCTTAATTGAGCGGCCTTGAGCGCCGCTAATTGCTGTTGGCGCGCAAGTTCTGACGGATCGCCTCCATATTGCCGTTCGAGATCAGGCGGTCGGGGCGTCGGATCGGGCAGATTGAGCGGTTGGACGGGTGGCTTGCTGGCCTGAGCTACCGCTCCTCCGCAATAGACTGAAACCATCATCAGGGCTGTCAGAATCTGTTGCGCAGCGCGCAGCGTGGGATTGAGACTCTGCATCGACTCACCCCTTGACATCGATGAAAACAGACCGAATCACCCGCAGTCCAGCAAAATGTGGCTGCCGGCAAAGCTCGATTTCCCACGGTGGAAAAGCAGCGGTTGTGCGTTCCGAATCGGAGGGTCAGGGCACATGCGCGGTCGTATAGATCTTGATCCAGTGATTTCTCATCGTTGCACGCACCTCTTTTCCTGCCGTTTCCGAGACAATGACATTGGTTGCTTCTAGTGACATGTGGCAATCGATGCAATTAGCTTTAATTTTCTCCCCTATCGTTTTTGCCGCGCCGCAACTTTGCCACTTGTGACATGTGAGACACCTGTCAGAATATGCTGCGGCAGCTCGCTCGGGTGCGTGGACATCGTGGCACGTCGAGCAGGTCATCGTCTGAGATTCGCGATAGCAGCGGCTCCTTTCGAGCAGGCCCACTTGGTTGCCATGCACATCAGGATGATCCGCGGCCTCTGACGCTATCGGCCTGAAGTAGTCGCTCAACGGTCGTCCCGGCACATAGGAAAATGCTGGAGCCAACGCCTCCCGCTGAATGCCGTTGTGGCACAGCGCACACAAATCCACTTGCCTGTAGCGCGAAAATTTTGCGGGATTCAATATCGCCTGATCCACCGAAGTGGCTGTTCCAGATTTTTGCTTCGCGATATGATCTGCGCCGGGACCGTGGCAGGTCTCGCACGCGGTTCCTGTAATCAGGCTGTCTCTGTCATAGGAATTCGTCACGGGATCTGACGAGAGTGGCTTGATGTAGGTTGCGTGGCATTCCAGGCAACCAGGATTGATGGGCCGCGAGAAATTGGCCGAGCCGTCCTCGTATCCGGGACTGTTGATCCACTGATGGCCATCCTTCCAGTAGCTCATCGGCAGCTCAAACAGTCTGTCTCCCTGCCAATAGAGATACGTCATGCCTCGAACTCCCGAGCCGGTGATCAGATCGATCTTTTCGGTGCGCGACTGCAGGTCTGTGCCCCAGCCTGTCACTGCGGTTTCGTAATAGCCGCCGTCTTTCTTCTCCATCTTGAAGAAAAGGCCTGGCTGAGCAGTTGCATGAACTGGATCGGCGATCATCAGAACGTTCGATCCATCCTGGAACGAGCCCAGCATCGAGTCCTTGTTCGCAACCTGCGAGGTCAGATGATGCGCAGTATGCAGGTACGATAATCCCTGCTTTTGATGACACGAGAGACATGCGGCGTCTCCCACATACTTGCTGCCATCGGCTCCATACTTTGTTTCGTTCGGAATATCAGTTTGAGTGACGGCGTGCGGTGAAGCTGCCCACACGGCTTTGGTTGCCACATAGAGAAGTGCTACAAAGCACAGAAGAAGAAAAATTCTGGTTCGGGAAGTCAGCTTACTCCCAAACATTGCTTTTGTCCGACTCATGGCTCTGCATTTCTTCGCGATGATACAGTCGTGCGGCCATCCAGTCTATGCTGAATTCGAGCACTTGCACGCATCCCGCGATTCCGTTCAGGGATGGGCGACAAAAGCTGGAGGTCGAGTAGCCGGTTGAGAGCTCACAAGTCCGTGGCCTTCTTGCACGGTATAGAAGTGGTCGGATGGCAATTGTGTGAGGACATCCTTTGTCCCAGACGGCCAGAAAATCTCGACCTTGTCCACGCGTTCGTATTTGGCCAGTCCGAAGTGCAGACGAAGATCGTTTTGCGAGAGGTAGCTGCCACCGCTGCGCACTTCATCTTCTTCCACCAGGTCACCGGCAGTTACTCTCACGCGCGCATTCAGCGCGAGTCGGTTACTCTTTGTACCTTGCAGGGCAAAGCTCACCCAGTGATTCTGTGGACCGCCCTCGGGACGAAGAATCATCGGACCGCCTTCGAGATTTTCAACAACCAATTCGAGGCGCCCGTCACTAAAAAGATCGCCTACCGCAAGCCCGCGGCTCACTTGAGGAATCTGAATCGCAGCTCCCGCTTCCTGGCTTATGTTCCGAAACCTTCCATTGTGTTGATTGAGAAACAGTAGTTTCGGTTCGCGATATTTAGTACCAATGCCAGCGGCACCGACCTGTGGATAGACATGGCCATTCACCATAAAAAAGTCGGGCCATCCGTCGTTGTCGAAATCGAAGAATGCATCGCCCCACCCAACATAGGGAGTCGTGCTCTGTGCAATACCGGCTGCATAGGAGACATCTGTGAAATTAAGGTTGCCATCGTTGCGGTAGAGAGCCGCATACTCCTCGCTGAAGTGTGTAATACCGATCGAGAAGCGTGCAGTGTGCATGTAGTCTCCAAGCGCTACTCCCATGTTCGCCTGTTCAGCGCCATCCTCGTTTACCGCTACTCCTGCCTGATAAGCAACGTTCGTAAAGTGGCCACTCCCATCGTTGCGATAGAGGTAATTCGGCTCGCCGTCATTCGCTACAAATAGATCAGGCCGTCCGTCTCCATTCAAGTCAGACCAGACGGCGGTCAAACCAAAGAAGCCTTGCGGATCATCCACTCCGGCTTGCTTCGAGACCTCGGTGAACGTTCCATCGCCATTGTTGTGATACAGATTGTCACGAAATCCTTTCAGCCCTCTCGGGCCGCACTGCACGGGAACGTTGTGATACTTGCATGTTTGTCGCGAGCCGAATGTCGGCAGGTCGTCGAGGTGAAAATCCACATAATGCGCGACGAAGAGGTCCGCCCAGCCGTCAGCGTCGTAGTCTCCGAATGATGCACCTGTAGCCCATGCGGTGTCATTTCCTAGACCCGCCTGCTTCGTTACATCAGTAAAGGTGCCATCACCATTGTTCCGGTAGAGCACGACGCCGCCAAAGCAAGTTACCAGCAAATCGGGCCAGCCGTCGTTGTTATAGTCCCCCACTGCTACCCCCATGGCCCAGCATGGATAGCCAATTCCGCTTCTATCGGTCACATCGGTAAACGTACCGTCGTGGTTGTTGTGATAAAGCGCGCTCTTCGCCTTTTTGCCGGCGAGCGCCATCTCGACGCTCTGTGCATTGGTGAAATAGATATCAGGATAGCCGTCGCGGTCATAGTCGATCAGCGCAACACCTCCACTCATCGACTCAACGACATAGCGAGCCTCCGGTGCGGAGAGATGATCGAAATGAATGCCTGTCGAAGCCGTGATGTCGATAAGTTGAGGAAATTCTGCTGGTGTGGCTTTTGATGCTGCCACTTGATGCTCAGTCGTTTGATTGCTTTGGGAAAATACGTACGGGTGCAGCAATAGCACCAGGGCGAGAGGGATGCTGGGAGAAAAGGCCCCGCGTTTACTTCGGCAGATCAGCGTCATCGGAATTTTTCTGGCCTGACTCGACTCGCATGTCATGAAAAACTTTCTGCAGCTTGTCTTTCATCTCCTTGTATTTCTTGTATTCGGCGATCTCTTTGTCAGCCTGCTCTGTTTTTCCCTGCCGCCGATACAGCGTGGCAAGCCGGTAGTGGGCGACCGAATTTGAGGGATCGATTTGAATCGCACGCTCCAACAGCTGTTGCGCTTTCTCGGTCTGGTTCATTGTCACAAGAACTTTAGCGAGTTCCAGAGATGCGTCTCCGTCATCTGGTTGCAACTGCAACGCGCGCGTGTAGTCATCGTAGGCTGCCTTGGAATCCCCGCGCTTGGCGGCGATCATTCCCAACATCAATAGCGACTTCTCATCGTTAGGGTTTGCCGCTAACGCCGCTCTGAATTCAGGCTCCGCTTCGGCCTGAAGCTTTTCATCGGTGGAGTTATAGAGAAGATTTCCGAGTTCGAAGTGAACGCCGGTAAGTTTTGGATCGATCTTGATGGCTTCGCGATAGTTTGCGATAGCTGGAGCTTCGTCACCGTGCCTTGCCAGTTCGCGCGCCATGATTTGATGCATCTGTGCACTATTGGGAGCGGCGAGCGACAGCGTGAGCATGGCCTTGTCTGCCAGATCGGAGTAGAGCCGGTACGAAATGTAGAGCAGAGACGTATCCGTGGGTTGTGAAGCAAGCAGTGCGGACGCGAGAGTCGCCGCCTTTTCAAGATCGCCCGTTGCAGTGTAATTGTCGATCAGTGCGCGCCCCACTTCGGCTTTGAACTTGTCTTCCGTTAAGTGTGGAAACGCGGTTTCCAGGTCCTTGCGATTGGAGTCGACATCGCCTAGTCTTCCTTCCGCCAATCCCAGCAATGCCTGAATCTTCCACAGGTCGGGCTGCGCTTTGAGTGCAACCCGCAGATGCGGTACAGCTCCTGCATAATCGCCACGAAAAAACAGCAGGACTCCGAGATTCGCCTGAGCATCGATGTTTTCCGGGTCTAAAACAATCAGAGCCTGCAGTTCCGGAATAGCCAGGTCCGGACGCTGCTCCCGCAGATATTGCGTCGCCAGCCGCTGATGCTGTTCGATTTCGATTTGTTTATTAGGTGCGGTCTGCGCAGACAAGACAATAGAGGCCGCTGGTAACAAGAGCAGAGCAAGCAATATAGCTTTTACAGACATCACAGTCCATCATAGCGGGGCGTTGCGATCAGTACATGCAGATGCGAAAAGGACGGCGTGGTAGCGCCGTCCTTTTCGGTTGTAGCGGTGAGGTTAGAAAAAGATACGCCCGTAGAGTTGCATAGTACGGCCGTACACCGTGAGATTGCTGATCGTGCCTGCGTTTCCGCTGTTGATCGTCGCATTCGGTATAGCAAAGCTGGGACGGTTGATGACGTTATTTGCGGATGCGCGAATTTCAACACCCATATTCTCCCAAGGAATATGGAATGTCTTGCCAAGCGCGGCATTGAACAGGAAGAAGCCCGGGCCGTACAGGCTATTCCTTTGCGTGTCGCCGAATGTGGCAGCAGCCGGTTGCTCGAAAGCTGCTGTGTTGAACCAATGATTGAGATCCCGGTGCGCCGGAATTGGACTTCCAATCTGGTTTGGATATTGCTGGCTGTTACCGGCAAGCGAGAAGGAATTATCCGTTGACATGTTCAGCGTATACGGACTACCCGAGGTCCAGACGATGGTCGGCGCGACCTGCCATCCCCCGACCAATAAATCCAGGAACGGGTTGCTGTTCAGGAACTGACGTCCCTTACCCAGCGGCAGGTCATAGAGCACCGCAGTCTTGAAGGCATTGCGAACATCGAAGTTCGACGCGCCATAGTTCGCACCGGGATTGTAGGATCTCTGGTAATAGAGATTCCCCGCGCTGCTGCCCCACCCGGAGGAGTCAATGGTGTCCAGCATATGTGACCACACGTAGTTCGCTTGGAACTCGAGACCTCGTGTGAGGCGTTGCTGAATTGTGGCCTGTAGTGAGTTGTAGTTGGAGATGGCGTTATTGGTTCCACCCGCCCCAGAACCACTGTTAATTCCCAAGAACAATGGATATGGCCGTGAGCCCTGATCGTTTGGCCCCAGGGCGCCTTCAGGCACCTGGTTGATGTCTACCGGAAAGAGCAGATTATGACCGTGGCTGCCGATATAGGCCATCGTCACGATCATGGTGGGAGTCAGTTCCTGCTGCATCTCAACGTTCCACTCCAGGATCTTTGGGACCGGTGTGTGGTACGCCTGATACGCAGGAGGGGCCGTGCCATTGTAGGCGTCCGGAGTCGTTGGGGAAGTGAGATAAGCCGAATTCACGCTTTTCCCAGACGGTTGATTGGCTGTGCTGCCATCCGAGGAGAGAATCACCACTGGGTAGGTACCGGTTGTACTATCCGAAAGATTGCCGTTGGACCCAAAGGCGTCACCCATGCCCGCGCCATAGGTATCGTCACTCCAGGTATAGCCATACAATCCGATTCCGCCGCGAAGCACAGTCTTGGGTTTATAGGCGTAGGAGAATCCGAAACGAGGCAGCCAGGTGCTCCAGTTCGGCGCCTGCAGGCTGTCACGTCCGTTTGCCTTGGTTACGCCGTACCACATTGCGCCCAGCGAGCCGTTTGCAGGATTCGTGACCCTTGGGTCGAAGGAAGCCATGTTGCCCTTCACTTCGTGCCAGCCGGTCATGCCCTGCCAGCGCAGGCCTGCATTGATCGTCAGGTTGGGACGCAGCTTGATATCGTCCTGTACAAAGAACTGCGGACTCTTCAGACGGCCGCCCCACTCCGGTGTCACTTTTGCATTCCAGTAGTTGGTTTGGCCCAGCAGGAAGTCTGCAAAACCCATGCCGGTTGTCGTATCTCCGTTGGTGGAGCTTGTATACGCGCCGGTATAGCCCATCTGGCCTGCATTCAGGTTGCCCCAGGCGGTGGAGTCCGCGCGGTTGATCAGGAACTCGCCACCGAAGTGCAGCACGTGCCGGCCGCGGACCAAACTGACCACATCCGAAGGATCGAAAACAAATTCCTTGTAGACCGCATTCGATGCGGGCTGTAATTCGTAGAAATTGCCGTTTCCTGAAATCTGGACATCTGGGAATGTATCGGCCTTGGCGAACTGCCAGCCCAGCTTGGCGGGAAAGCCCTGATCGAGTGAGAACGGCGTAAAGAAGTTCAATTGGTCCGTGAAGCCCATGCGGGCTTCATTGATAAGGCTTGGGCTGATCGTCCATACCCAGGAGACCTGTGCGTTGTCGCGGCTCACATCGCCATTCTGGCAGTTCACCGGACAGATTCCCTGATTGTGGTACTGGGCCGGGTTATCGCTCTCCGTTTCGGAAATGATGATGTGATTGCTCGAATTAATATTCCAATCGAGCCGTCCGAAATACTTCGTGAATGGGTTTGAGCTGGGTACGTTATAGAAGAAGTTGTTGGTGATACCCGAGCCAGTATTTGGCGCCGGATAGTACTTCGAAATAGCAGCCGCGACCGGATCAATCATGTTCGCGGGAATCTTATTGCCGTTGTGGTACTCGTCTGCGAAGGATGTGCGATGGACAACGCCCTTCGCGTCAACGGTCTGCGTCGTCGGATCGTAGATCGTGGGAAAGCCCGTGAAGTCGCCACTGAGCAATGCGGCGGTTGGCACGTTCTCGAACCCGGTATTGGCGCTTCCAGGATTAATCGTCTTGTCGTAGTTGAAGAAGAAGAATATCTTGTCCTTCCATATCGGACCGCCAATCGAGAAGCCGAAATTGTTGTAACGGACGAGCCCAACCGTGGTCTTCGCGCCGAAGGCATAATTGGCGGCATTCAACGCATTGTTCTGGAAATACTCATACCCCGCGCCATGGAATCGGTTCGTGCCGCCCTTGCTGATCTGGTTGAAGGTCGCGCCACCGATACCGTACTGCGCTGAGAATGCCGAGGTGTCGATCTTCACTTCAGCGACCGTCTCCAGCACCATCACGTCGGCGTTCTGGCTCATCGGCAGAGTGGTCGTCGCGCCATCGGCCAGCACGGTGTTGTAGGGCAGGTTGCCGTTAATCGATGCCGTCTGGCCTGTCCGGTAATTCACGCTCGACGCGCCCGGAAGCAACTGCACGAAGTTTTGCCAGTCCGCGCCCACCTGCGGCAACTGAAGGAGCTGCGTCGACTCAAGCGTGTTCGTTTGCGCGCCGGTTTCAGTCTTCAGGAGAGGCACATCGGTCTTGACGACGACTTCCTGCGTCGCCGCACCCACAGCCATTGACGCGTTGACGGCGACCGTCTCTACGCCAAGCGTAATCGGTCCGCGAACATAGGTCTGGAAACCCGGCGCCGTAACCGTGATCAGATAGTGGTCGGGAACGATCGAGCCAGTGTCGTAAAGGCCGGCTCCGTCGGTCGTGTATACGTGGGATATCCCTTTGTCGACGTCCTCGACCTTTACGGTGGCGCCTGGAATGACGGCGCCGGTCGCATCCGTGACAACACCGCGGATATCACCGGAATTTGTGTTCTGCGCAAAGCCCGTAACGCCTGAAACTGCCAAAGCGATGACAAGGCTACCGCGAATGAATTTCCACATACTTGCCTCCTGAAATGAATCCATCTGCTTGCGCCTTGCCTCCGATCGCCCGGAGTCGCGGCGGTTCTGTGTATGTTGAACCCCATTTGTCATGCGGCCCATTTTTGATACGCAACAGTTTCCCTCGCAGCGAGGCAGGAGTGCAGAATGTCCTCACCTCTTTTCTGCGCGGAATGTGCTTGCCGCATTAAAACCAAATTGCCAGGCGTCCTTAACCAGACAAAGACAACCGTTTGCTTAAGGACGCAAAGCTTCACTAACACGAAACGTTGACGATCAAATCAATTCGCGAATACAGTTGTCAAGCGAATTCTTCTTCGTGTAGCTTCAAGACAAACCTTTGCCTTCAATACTTTTGGCACACGAGAGCTGATTCGGCTGAACCGATTGATGAACCATGAATAATTCAAACCGCCG
>Ga0206862_1032_pt1 | contig 41715 bp, 29 predicted proteins | sample Alteio_BWOrgCont_43_FD_152625 | JGI IMG/M metagenome (GOLD analysis project Ga0206862, IMG submission 152625) | Enriched cells from forest soil in Barre Woods Harvard Forest LTER site, Petersham, Massachusetts, United States -... | ecosystem: Environmental > Terrestrial > Soil > Temperate forest >... | reverse complement strand
GACGATAGTAGCTTTGCGTATTAGTGCGGGTATTTTTCAACTCATCAATTCCCTGTGCGCCGACTTGACCTTGATAAAGCGCCAGTCCGCCATTCGGAGGCGTATCCATAAAATTGCCACTCGAATAGTTGAAATCTGAAGCTTCAATCACCAAATTGGGCGCCAGCGTATCGAAGCTCACGGGCGACGAAGATACCGTCTGCCCATTGATGTCGATGGCTTCGACAACGACAGATTGATAAATTGTGTTTGAGGTTAGCGCCAAACTGATATTGGCTGAAGAGGTCCCAAGGCCCGTGACAGTGACGCTGGGAGAACTTTGGGTATAAGTTGTGATATTGGTCACGGTCCCGCCCAATGTGGAGGTCGTGGCAATAATCTGCACACTGCTGATGGCAGCAACCGTTGAAGTCGCAATACAGGTCAAAGCCGTATTGGTGCAGAGCGTGATCAAGTTTGGCGTCACCACTGAGAGGGTGGGAGGAACAGGAGGAGTCAGCCAGCCCAAATTGGCGCCGGAAATATAGACGGCTCCGGTATCTGTCGCATTACCCTGAATCAGGACAGCTTTGAGCGTGGCCGTGTAGGTCGTCGGGGGAACCGTGACCGTGGAAGCGACATTGGTGACAATCACGCCCGTATTGACGCCTCCCGTCACCTGCATTTCATTGGTGGTGGCCAAAAGGTTCCACGTATCCAGAGGGAACGGAGAAACCTCGCCACAGGTCAAATTGCTAACAGTCGTTGATTCGTATGCCGCTATGAGCGTTCCATTGGTATTGAGGAAATCCAATTCATAATAAAAACCATCAGCGCCTGACATCATATCTTCATTCGCCACGTAGGCGAAACCGCCAGCCGTGAATGTCGACCCAGGGGATACCAGCGCACTTTGGCTCCAGGCATTATAACTAGCGCCTGAAGTTGAACTGTTGGTCAACACAGCCACATTTGGGCCAAAAAATCCCTGGACATTGCGAGTATCCGAGGCGCACGTACCGGTATTCGGATAGGTGGAATTGGTGGTGACAACAGATGCGCCACCCGTCGCCGTCCAATAGTCTCCAAGCGGACTCAACGTAAAGTCGGCATTCGTCAAATAATTGACGCCGCCGGTCCCCGGCCCAACTCCAGCAGTGATGTGCAAATACATGGTATTGGCTCCGGCCGCGAGCGAGAGATTTCCCTGCACTCCAGGCGGCAGAACCATCTTGGGACTGTTGAAGGTGTTGGTCATGGTTCCAGAAAAGTTAAGGAAGGGAAAGACCGCTCCAGGATTGATGCCGGCAGGCATTGCAGCAACAGAGATCGTCAAATTAGTGTCTGGTGAAGGCCAATACATATTACTCACACAAATATTGGTATAACTGACCGATGGAATGCTCAGAGACAGCATGCTGTTAGTATCCAAAATCAGCGTGGTCACGGGATTACTAATGGAGCCAATATAGCTGTTTGGCCCCATGTTCAATGTGGCACCACTAATTAATTGAATGATGCCGGTAGCAACGCCGGGGCTGGATGGCGGAATGCTATTAGTGCCGACACCCATGGTGAGGGGTCCCTGGCAATTAACCAAACCGTTCGAAACGGTCAAAGTGCCCGTAGATGGCCCCGTGCTGGTCGAAGTCGCCAAAGCGAAAACTTGGCCGGCGCCAATCAACAGTGTGCCGTTGGCGCCCACTTGAATGGCGCCTGTAACGGAGGCAATCTTGTTGGTATTGTTGGCCGAAATATTGTAGGCCATCAACATACGGTTGGCAGATACAGTCCCGGTGTCGAACTGCAAAACACCACCACCGCTATAGCTGGATGTACTTGTAGCAAGACCAGTATTTTCTCCAACAATTAAAGTATTCGCCTTGATGTCCACAGCGCAACCGTTAAGCAACAATTGGCCAAATGCTGAACCAGAGCTGTCGCCAACATTTCGATTTCCAAGCGTGATGTTGTCAGAAGCATCCGAATTGGCGCCGGTAATACCACGCATCCTGAGTCCGCCACCTGAGGCCACCATGTTGTATGCAGTCTTTTGAGCGGCAATATTTAAATTGCCGACGTTAATAATATTAGTACCTGAACCCAGCGTAAGCGTGTTGACGATGCCACCCGGGTTAGAACCCGGCGGGGTTGGACCAGCCTGATCCGTCTGGGCTGAACCGAGATTAATGGTTCCAACACTGATGTAGTTGCTGCCATTCGCTAAAATAATGCTGCCAGCCTGCCGGGTTCCCGAACTGCCACTAGCGTAGTTGCCGGGACGCAACCCTGCCGCATTAATTGTGCCATTGGTATTGTTATAGACAAAATTGGTCAAACCGGAGAGATTTAAAAATGCACAAGGGCCAGCGCTGGAAGAGCCATAATCCTGCACAACCAGAGTCGGTCCGACGATATTAAGCGTGCCGCCGCCAACCATGTTTTGAAAAGTTGCAGCCGTTGTGCTGGACTCATTTAGATTTCCGACAATCATTTGATTGCTGATCGTCAGCGTCTGACCAGACGGAATCTGAGTTACTTGATAAACATAAGAGCCGCTGGTTCCAAAAGAAGTGTTGGTAAAATTCTGAATCGCAAAACTCGAATCAACAGTATTATTAACCGCAGTAGGACTCATTGAGTCGTCAGTGTTGTTGAAAGTGACGGAATCGATACTCGTCGGGCCAGCCAGGCTTGTGCTTGGGTTCCAACTGCCTGGGCTGCTCCAATTGCCGCTGGACACATTCCATGTGAAATTGGTTGAACCAGCCAAGGCAAGCTGGGCGATGGCACATATCGCAGCCAAAATCAGAGTCTTCGACATCAATAAGCAGGGCTTCTTATAAGCATTGGCAAATTTGTTTTGGTTTGCAAGATAGGTTGTTTTCATAAGCTGATTGAGACTGGTGGAAACAATTTTAATGTGATTCAGACGTTAAACTGTTATTGGCAACCAAGCTGTTCGACGGCGTGTTGCTTGCGGGTTCAATTGCATGGTTTGAATAAACCATACACGAATTACGAAACGCGACTACCCCTCTTTGGAGGGGTAGATTTGAGTTGCGGAAACAAATACATTCTGAACAAGCTTAAAACATGACCCTCGTCTTGAAGCGACTGTGTATGAAATTTTCCGTTTCATGCATGGGTGGTTTATTTCTTTTTTCCACGTTTTTGACAGAGGCCCAGCCCCGCACAACCTTAACCAATGCCGCGGATGTCCTGGCACTTTCAGGCAAAGATGCTTTGTCGGGCATTCCCATTTCAGTAACGGGAGTTGTTACCGCTTACGAAACGAATTGGAATGGAAAATTTTTCGTACAGGACTCCAGCGGCGGTGTCTTTGTGGATATGGAAAATATCAGTGGCAGGCATCCGGTTCCCGGCGACCTCGTTCAAGTTTCTGGAGTGAGTTTCCCTGGCGGATATGCACCGACCATCGCCAAACCAACGTGGAAAAAAGTTGGGACCGCGCCTCTGCCATCGGCCAAGCCGGTAACGATCGAACAATTGATGTCCGGGGTTGAGGACAGTCAGCGAATTGAAATTTCAGGCATCGTCCGCACCGCACGGATGAGTGGAGACGTGCTTGAAATCGAATTAGTATCTGGCGGTTATCGCATGCGGGCTTATGTGCCGGTCCAGCCGGGAACCGACCCGCAATCCTTTATCGGCGCCCGGGTTATTTTAAAAGGTACTGCTGCCGCCTCGTTTAATGCCCCGCTCCGGCAGTTCCTGACGGTAACGTTGTATGTGCCGCAGCTTTCCGATTTCATCGTCGAGGAGGCCGCCCCAACAAATCTATTCGATGAACCGCTGACGCCATTGAACGGCATTGCGCAATATCGCGAAGGGCTTTCGTCGGGCAATCAAATCCATATCAAGGGGATCGTGACATATCAACGCAAAGGCCTGGACTTGTTTCTTGAAGACGGAACCAATGGCTTGCAGGTCAAAAGCAAATTGGACTTGTACGTCTCGCGAGGCGATATAGTGGAAGCGGTTGGGTTCCCAGCCGTCGAGAATCAGCTCCCCGTCCTGGAAGACGCTGTTTTCCGCAAAACCGGCGAAGTGCCGGTCAAGTTACAACCTCTATCGGTTACTGTCGCTGATCTCCAAAAAGGATTGCATTACGCGGATTTAATCACCTTGCAAGGCCGCTTGATTGACCGGATGGAAAAGAAAAATGGGATCCAAATCAATGCAACGTATATTCAAACCACCCTAGCGCTGCAAACCACCAATTTCTTTTTTACGGCGGAAAAAGAAACGGTGGGTGAAAACGATTATTTGAAGGCTATCCCTATTGGCAGCCTGGTCGAAGTGAGCGGCATCTGCATGTTGCAATACGGCGACGATGGAAAAATCAATTCTGTCAATTTATTGCTGCCTGCCTCTATCAACGTTCGCGTGATCCAAAAGCCAAGCTGGTTGACGCCGCAACGCCTGCTGATCGGCCTGATCATCCTCTTTGTCGTGCTGTTGGTCGCCGTATGCTGGACGTTTATGATAGCAAAAAGGAATTCCATTTTGAAATCACTCGTGAACGAAAAAGAAACAGCTCAAGCAGAACTGCAAATTGCCCACGACAAACTCGAAGAGCGCGTCGAAGAACGGACGGCTCAATTGAAGGTTGAAATGACCGCACGCAAAGAATCCGAGGTGCAATTTCGCGCGGTATTGACCGAGCGCACACGATTAGCGCAGGAATTGCACGATACCCTGGAGCAAACGATGACCGGCATTGCCCTGCAGCTGGATCTCGTGGCAAACCAATTTGGACAAAATCCTGACACAGCGTCACAGCATCTAAAAGTAGCGCGAAGTTTGACGAGGCAAAGCCAGAGCGAAATTCGCCATTCCGTTTGGGGCTTGCGCAGCCGCGCCACTGAGCAGTTTAATCTGCCAGACGCTATCTCGATCAGCAGCCATCAGATTGCCAATGGCGCGGGAATACAGGTTACCATGGAAACTTCCGGCGATGTTCTGCCACTGTCGGAAGTCGTCGAAGAAAACCTGCTGCGCATCAGCCAGGAAGCCATCACCAATGCCGTCAAGCATTCCGGCGCAAGCCAGGCCAAAATCGAGTTGCTGTTCAATCCGCAAAAAGTGGTCTTGCACGTCACGGACAATGGAAAAGGTTTTATCCCGGAGACCGCCGCAGGACCGAAAGACGGGCATTTTGGACTATTAGGTATTTCCGAAAGAGTAGAGCGGTTGGGTGGCCACGTTAAAATCACAAGTCCACTCGGTGTTGGCACTTCCATTTCTGTAGAAATTCCTCTTGCCTCTTCCAATGGTGCATGAAAAAAGAATTCACTATCCGCATCTTGATCGCCGATGACCATTACGTCGTGCGCATGGGTATTGCGGCCATTATTAATAATGAGCCGGACATGGAAGTGGTGGCGGAGGCCGCCAATGGCAATCAAGCTATCGCATTATTTGAAAAGCATAAACCCAGCCTGCTTTTGCTGGATTCACGGATGCCGCAAAGAAACGGTGTGGACACGGCAAAAGAAATCCAAAACCGCTGGACCGGCGCGCGCATTTTGATGCTCACGGCCTTTGATGGCGATGAAGACATTTATCGAGCGCTATCCGTGGGCGTACAAGGTTACATTTTGAAAAATTCAACCGGCGAGCAACTTATTCCAGCCATCCGCGCTGTCGCAGCAGGGGAAAGATGGATCCCAAACGAGGTAGGACAACGGCTCGCCGCGCGAAAGGCGTTTGAATCGCTAACACCACGCGAACTGGAAGTATTGCACGAATTGGCCAAGGGACTGGCGAACAAACAAATCGCCAGTGTCTTGAACATCACCGAACACACTACCAAGGGCTATTTGAAGAGCATCCTTTACAAACTTCACGTGGCGGACCGAACAGAGGCCGTCACCGTGGCCATTCAGCGCGGGCTGATCCACATATAACTACATGCGAGAATCATATTGTTGATTCCGCGGTAATCGCATTGAAGAAAAATAATTCAGAAACGCCGGCGGCCCCAACACCGCTGTGGCATAGTAGCTGGGCTTTCGTTTTGTTTCTTTTTATCGCTACGCTTACGGTCTATTTGCCGGCCTGGAGGCCGGCATCAGCATCCGCACCACTTGTCGAAAAGCCCGGCTTTATCTTGGATGATGACATCCTCTGCGTGGGCAACCAGCTCGTTAAGGCTCCATACGGGTGGTATCAACTCTGGATCACGACTAAAACCCCGGACTACTTTCCGATCATGTCGGATACCTTCTGGTTGGAGTGGCGGCTATGGAAAATGAACCCGAGCGGATATCGCGTCGTCAACGTGCTTTTGCATGTGCTCAATGCGATTTTATTGTGGCGTATTTTGCTACGGCTGATACCGCGTTATACCTCGGCGGCAAAAATTGCGGCAGTTCTTTTTGCACTACATCCCGTCAATGTGGCGACCGTCGCCTGGATTGCCGAATTGAAAAACACACTGTCGCTATTTTTCTTTCTACTGGCATTACTCGGGTACCTGGTGTTCGACGAAGGACATAAACAGAGATGGTATTGGTTCTCGTTGGCGGCGTTTCTATTGGCTTTGTTGAGCAAAATTGAAGCGGCGCCAATGCCGTTTGTGCTATTGGGCATCGCCTGGTGGCGACGTGATCGAATCAGGTGGGTTGATATCTGGCAAACCGTTCCATTTTTTGCAGCAGCATTATTTTTGGGCCTGCTGAGTATTTGGTTTCAAACACATGTCGCTATCGCCCGCGAGGTTGTGCGAACGGACAATTTCTGGGCGAGACTGGCCGGGGCCGGTTGGGCTGTCTGGTTCTATTTCTACAAGTCCATCTTGCCGATCAACCTTATCCCCATTTATCCACGCTGGCACATTGATGTTATGAATCCATTGTCTTATCTGCCGTTGGTTTTGCTTATGGCGGCTTTTTTCGTCTTTTGGTCATTCCGTCGAAGTTGGGGTAAGCCGCTTTTGTTCGGTTTGGGATACTCAGTGCTGATGTTATTCCCCGTACTTGGATTTTTTAACATTTATTTCTTCCGTTATTCGTTGATTGCCGATCACTGGCAATATTTTTCCATCATCGGGCCGATTGCATTGGTATCGGTTGCTCTGGTGAAATTTTCGGCATTTCTTCCCCTAAATAGGTTCTTCAAGTTGCTATCCGGTTGCGCATTATTCGTCATTATAGGGATATTGACTTGGTACCAGGCGGCCGTTTATCTGAATTCTGAGACGCTTTGGACCAAAACTCTTGCCAAAAACCCGGATTGTTTTGCGGCACACAATGATATCGGCGTGATGTTGTACCGGCGCGGGAGTGTCGACGACGCTATGTCTCAATTTCAGAAAGCCCTCAAGATTAACCCTCAATACGAGGAGGCTTACTACAACCTTGGAATTGCCCTCATGGACAAAGGTGATACAAACCAAGCCCTCGACCAATATCAAAAGGCCCTGCAAATTGACCCTGAATATGCAAGCGTCCAAAACAATCTAGGTACTGCGCTGTTTGAAAAAGGAGATTTGGCCGGGGCCATCTTTCATCTTCAGTGGGCGCTTCAGATCAATCCCAACAACGCGGAAGCCGAAGATAATCTGGGCAGCGCCTTTCTCCAAAGAGATGCGGTGGATCAGGCCATCGTCCATTTTCAAAAGGCGCTCCACTTGAATCCTGATGATGCACAGTTTCACAATAACCTGGGCAATGCTTTGCTTCATACAGGCGACACGGATGGTGCTATCGCCCAATTCAAACAATCGCTCCAACTTTCTCCCAGCAATGCGCCGGCCCTTTATAACCTTGGCAATATTATGCTTCAAATGGGCAACGTGGATGATGCGATTGTCGATTATAAACGAGCACTGCAAAGCAAACCTGATTATGCGGATGCTGAAAATAATCTGGGCAGCGCGTTGCTCCAAAAAGGCGAGGTGGACGAGGCAATTCTCCATTTGCAAGAAGCGTTTCAATTGGAGCCAAACGACCCGCAAATCAACAACAATTTCGGCAGCGCTTTGCTTCAAAGGGGAAGCGTGGACGAAGCGATCACCCACTTTCAAACGGCACTCCAACTCAACCCCAATTACGCCAACGCCCACTACAACCTCGGAAATACCTTGCTTCAAAAGTTTAACATCAGTGAAGCGATCGCTGAATATGAAAAGGCATTGCAATCCAATCCAAATGACGTTCGAACCCTGAATAATCTTGCCTGGGTCCTGGCGACTTGCCAGCAGCCCTCACTACGCAATGGCAGCAAAGCTGTGGAACTGGCTGAATTGGCGAATCAGCTTACCCAAAATGATAACCCGTCCATCTTGAATACTCTGGCTGCCGCTTATGCTGAAGCCGGGCAGTTTCCTGAAGCAGTGGACACCGCCAAACGCGCTTTACAGCTTGCCCAAGTACAATCCAACCAGGCATTGATAGATGCTATCAAATCAGAATTGAAGCTATACCAGGCTGGCACCTCATCAACTGATTCCGAACAAAGGCATTAAGGAAGGTTAGATTTCGGAACATATCGCTTATTCAGGCAATTCTTTCTTCCCCTTTCCCAGCCACATCAAACTGTCAAGCACCAGCCGGTCCTGGATTTCATTGTCGAACGTGAACGAAAGCGTGCGGTTGGTGTTGTCGTATTTGTGCTCATAATCCATGTCGTTGTGGCCCCAATTGAAATAAATCATCCGGTAACGTTTGTTCGTCCATGACACAGGATAATAACCACTGTGCCAGATTTCATAGGCCTTGGGGCCGGTGCCCAGGGGAAAACTAGCCGGGTCAATCGAAAGCAAAATCTTGATGTCAGCATTGGTCTGCAAATCATTCTGCCAGCGATACCATTCATTCGGCTGCGATTTGAAGGTGGCAGGGAGATTTCGGGTGGCGGGAAAATTCGTGTCTTCCACGCGTAGGATGGCGGAGGTGGGCCGCCAGGTATTACTGACATATTGGCCGCAGCCTAAAAAGATTTCGTGATACCAATCCCAGTTTTGGGGATAAGCCGAGGGTGTAAGAGCGAAAGCAGAGAAATGAAATCCCATCCACGCGCCGCCGGATTCCATGTATTGCTCAAAGGCCTGCCGCTGTGCCGGGTCCTCCGGCCGCGAATCCAGGAACATCACGACCTGATAATGCGAGAGAAATCCGAGGTTAAGATCGTTCCAGTTGGTCGTGGCGTCGTACGTGAAATTATATTGATTCGCCATTTTGGGAAACCACTGGTTGGCCTCGTGGACAAAGCTGATGTGCGCCAGATCATACTTGCCGGTGTAAAATGCGATGACTTTGAATTGCGGCGCAGCGTGAGCGGCCAGGCAAAATAGAGAAAGTCCAATGATAGGGGAATAAATGGTCCGGTTCATCGTCTGACGCCAATTATCGTCGCTTAAGTGTCCGGCATGCCTTACTAGAACTTGCACGCCTGTGAGATATCAAACCGCAAAATTTCGTTGCAGCCAGCTGCGTTCCACGCAGTAACGGAAGTTCCATTCAGAATTGTCCTCCAGTTTGTAGCTCCAAAAAAACCAGCCACGGGTCCCCTCGTAATTGAGCAATTGCGTATCGGCAAATGCGCGCGTGACAGATTCAACCTGGAGGGGTGAAAGACCATCCATCGCCTGGCCGGGCAAAGACAACGACCATTCTCCCACGATGGTCGGCAATTCTTCATGCTGCATTTCATCAAGGGTCTCTTTGCGCTTAAGTGCGAAGGACAACTGTTCCAAAGCCGTGCGGGACTTGGCTTTCGGATCAAAACATTGATAAAGGTGCGTGTCCAAAATCACATTGCTGAACGCCGGCTCCTGCATAAAGTTCTTCCATGCCAGCGGACGGAATGAATCATGGAAAACCACTGCGACGTTTGGGTCGATGTGCTCGCGCAGGCGCGGGTATGAGTCCATGTAGAATTGCTGGAGAATTTCTATCGGGATGTAAATATTCGGCTCATTCAAAAGTTCAATCCCACACAGCGCGGGGTGCCGGCCATATTTCCGGCCAAAGCTTTCGAGCACTCGCAATGTTTCCTGAATATTTTGCGGGTCTTTGGGCCAGTTTATCGCTCCACTGCGTCCGCTGTGGTCCCAGCCGTTTTGGCTACCCGGTGCGCCATGTAAATCAAGTAACAGCTTCAAGCCATTTTGCTGGCACTGATCAAGGGCAAAATCGATAAACCGGGCGCTTTCAACGTACGGCTTCGGCGCTTCCAATGCCCAATAACCCACTGGCAGACGAACGGCGTTCAGGCCGCATTCTTTGATCCATCGAAAATCTTCCGCAGTAATGAATGTTTCACGGTGTTGATCCAGGCGGGCTTTCGCCCGGTCGCCAAGCGCAAGGCACAAACTGTATTCATCCGGCGCGTCTGTTCCACGATAAACACCAGGCACCATCCATCGTTCCAGCACCAGCCACCCGCCTAAGTTTACCCCGCGAAATTTTTGAAAGGGTGATTTTCCGCCGGCAACAGACATAGAATCGGCAGGGGCGTTAGAAATAGTTTGCGCGAATGCCATTTGCGGCATTTGCGCCACCGCCAATGCCAGAGTGCCACCCAAAGTGCTTTTAAGAAATTCTCTCCGTCGCATGTCGTGCTGTTGTTGTTATCCATAGGTGATTGCAGCCAAATACCGCAATAAATGCCTATGAACAAAGTAAAACAGATGTTTGTGCCGGCAGCACCCCCTCTTTAGAGGGGGATGACAGCCGGATACCTTGTATGTCAGAGTGTTAAATCATCCGTGTAAGATGCTCCATATCAGCCTGCCGACTGAGGCAGGGCATTTTTTGTGATAACTTGTTTAAATAAAAATGTGTCGCACCCGGATTTTCATCATGAATTTTTCAACCATGTTTGCAGTCCTGCTCGGTTCCGTTGCCGCCGCATTCGGCGCCGGTTGGCCCTCAAAAGTGTTCGCACCCTACATGTATGTCGGGGCAGATGACCATTTTGAAATCACACATTGCGATGATGCTTGCGGCCAAAAATTTTACACACTCGCCTTCATCATCGCCGACAAACACGGACAGCCTGCATGGGACGGACGATTCCCGATGAAACAGAATCTTTATGCGGACCAGATCAATACCATACGCCAGCGCGGTGGCGATGTGATCGTTTCTTTCGGCGGGGCGGACGGCACGGAAATAGCCGTCGCCGAGACGAACGCGGCTGCACTTGAGGCGGAATATCAATCCGTCATTGACCGCTATAAATTGGCCTGGCTGGATTTCGACATTGAGGGCGATGCCTTGTCCAAATCGGACGCCAACGAGCGGCGCAACAACGTACTGGCCCGGCTTCAAGCGAGAAATCCAGGTTTGATCGTCTCCTACACATTGCCGGTGGATCCCAATGGCATTTCTGACAGCGCACAGAAACTGCTTGCCGATGCAAAGGCGAAAGGTGTGAAGGTCTATTCCGCCAACGTGATGACAATGGATTTTGGCGCGCATTTCTCACAGGGCAAAAAGATGAGCGATGTGTCCATTGCCAGCGCGCTCAAGGCATATCAACAATGCCAGGCCATTGATTCCTCAATCAAAATCGGCCTGACGCCGATGATCGGCCAAAATGACGAACATGGCGAAGTATTCACCCAAGGCGACGCGCGGGCGCTTATGGCGTGGGCGCAAACACAGCCGTGGGTTTGCAGCCTCTCATTTTGGGCAAGCAACCGCGATATTGGCAACGGAGAAGGCCAAAAGAATAGCGATACCACCAGCGGTGTTGCACAAAAGCCGTGGGACTTCACCTCGATTTTTGAGCCGTTCACGGCGGGACGATGATGCGTCGCAAACCAGTCTTTTGATTAACCAGCAAATATGCTTCCACACGTAAAATCCCAGGGTGCGTCCATCGTGAGTTCTTTGTTTTGCCGACAGAAACTAATGTTGGCAACTCAAACAGTGATTCGGGCGCCCGGAGTGCTCTTATTATCCGCGGCCCTTGGATTTTCCGGCAGCACCAGTGTGGCCTCGCCTGGAACGCAACTCGATAATGGCCGCGCTACAATCGATTTCCGAATCGATGTTGCGGCGATTGATCGCGAACGGATTCTCCGGGCCGCAAACGCCGCACTCAAACTCGAACCCATTACTATCACAAAATACCGTGCCAAATTAAGCCAGGGCGGACCAAATGACTTTTATTCCAACGCCGACTATTTTTGGCCCGACCTGACAAAACCAGACGGACTGCCCTACATCAATCGCGACGGCGAATCGAATCCGGCCAATTTTTCGGAACACCGGATGGCGATACGCGATTTACGCGACGCGGTGGCTGCACTGGCGGCAGCTTATAAAATCACCGGCGACGATCACTACGCGGAAAAAGCCGCCGAACTCCTGCGTGTGTTTTTCCTCGATCCCCAAACGCGGATGAATCCAAACCTGCAATACGCGCAGGCAGTACCCGGTTCTTCACCCGGCCGCAGTTGGGGCATCATTGACGGACTTCATTTGATTGAAATCCCGCCAGCCATCACCGCCATGGAAAAGTCGCCAGCATTTGCGCCGGAACTGGTCACAGGTCTGAATCAGTGGTTTCAACAAATGACCGATTGGATGCTGACCAGCAAAAACGGGAAAGCCGAGGCTGCCGCCAAAAACAATCATGCGGTGGCATTCTGGTTGCAGGTCGCCTGCTACAGCCGTTTCACCGGAGACCAGGCAAATCTGGCTGAATGCCGGCGTCAGTTTAAAGAGGTGTTCGTACCGAATCAGATGGCCGGTGATGGAAGTTTCCCGCTCGAACTCAAACGTACTAAGCCCTACGGCTATTCCATCTTCCAGCTCGATAACATGATCACGCTTTGCCAGGTGCTCTCCACCCCGCAAGACGACCTCTGGAATTTTCAATTGGCCGACGGTCGGGGAATCCGCCTGGCCGTGGCCTATCTATATCCCTTCCTAGCCGACAAATCAAAATGGCCGCTCAAACCGGACGTCCAGGCTTGGAATGACTGGCCGGCGCGACAATCCGGGCTGTTATTTGCGGGAATTGCATTCAACGAGCCCAAATATCTGGCGCTGTGGGAAAAACTGCCAGCCGACCCGGCCAATGATGAAGTACACCGGAACATGGCTATCACCCAACCCATACTTTGGCTTTGATAAAAAACGATATGATTTCGCTTTCCAAAAGCCAAAACGCTCTGTCCCACGGTCCTTTCCCCTGGCGAAAGGCCATTTCTTTTTTGATTGCAGTCTTGTTCATTTTCCAGGCTTCCCTTCTGTGCTCCCGCGCCGACCAATACGACACGTTGCGCCTGGCTTGGCAGACCAACCTGATCAACAACGGCGGCAGCCTTTCGAGCATCACGAATACGGCGAACGGTTATTGGAGCAGCATGAACACCAGCCCCTCACGCACCTATCTGTGGAGCGATCTGCCCTTCGGTTCGGACTCGGAGAGTGTCTCTTCAACTTTCCAACGATTGCAGGCGATGGCGCTGGCCTGGGCCGCGCCGGGAAGCTATTTGAAAGGCAACGCCAGCCTTGCCGCCGCCGTGTCCAGCGGCCTGGATTGGATGAATGCCAACGTGTACACCACCAGTGCCACCGAGTATCCCAATAGTAACTGGTTTCCTTGGGAAGACAGCGGGCCACAGGCGCTCAACAGCACGGAGGTGCTGCTGTATTCCGCTTTGACGAGCACACAGATATCCAACTACTGCGCAGCGGTGGATCATTTCGGTCCCGTTGGCTATCCCACAAATGCCGCGACCTTCGGCTGGATGACCGGCGCCAACACCTCGGACAAGGTGTTGGTCGTGGCGGTTCGCGCAACTTTAGGCAGGAACAGCAGCCTGTTGACCACGGCAACGAATAATTTAAGCCCGGTGTTTCTTTATGTGCCCGGCGGCGATGGGTTCTATACTGATGGCTCTTTCGTTTTTCATTCAAATGGCAATGGGGTATCTGGCATCGCCTATAACGGACATTACGGCCTGGTTTTGCTCGGCGACATCCCTCAGATAGTGAGCTGGCTGCAGGGTTCAGCGTGGCAGATCACCGACCCCGGCCTGGCCAATGTCTACGCGTGGACGACGAATTCCTTCGAGCCGTTGATCTACCACGGCAACATGATGGACATGGTGCGCGGACGCATCGTTTCGTGGTCCTACGAAACGGAATCCGACGACGGCGGCAGCGCCCTTTCCGCGATGGGGCAAATCGGTGAATTTGCGCCGGCGCCAATCGGCGCGGCTTTGACCAATTTTATTAATTCGCCGCAGATTGCGCCGGGACAATTTAATTTCCCGAGCATGGACCGCGTCGTCGCCCAGCACAACAGTTTCGCCTTTGGCGTCAGTATGTTTTCGAGCCGCATCGCCAATTATGAATCCATCAACGGTGGAAACCTAGAGGGCTGGCATGAGGGCGACGGCATGACCTATCTCTACGTCGGTAATTCGGAAAATCAGTACGACAGCGATTTCTGGCCGACGGTGGACCCGTATCACCTGCCGGGGACAACCGCCGAAACCAATTCTCTTGGCAATTCGGACAGTGAAGCCAAAACGACAGACCAGAACTGGGTCGGTGGAGCACAGGTAGCAAATACTTACGGTGTTGCCGGCATGTCGTTGCGCTCAACCAATGGTTTCTCATTGTATGCAAAAAAATCCTGGTTTATGTTCGACAATGAGATGGTGTGCCTTGGCGCGGGGATTACCTGCGGCGATTCCGGAGGCATCCACACCACCGCTGAAAACCGCCGGTTAGGAAATCCGATCACCGAAAGCTTTACCCTGAACGGCGCCGCCATCACCCCCACGGTCGGCTGGAGCTCAAACCTGCCCAGTGCCACGCCGTCCTGGTGCGCGTTGAGCGGGACCGGCGGGTACTACTTCCCCGCCGGCAATTCCAATTTGCAGGCAACCTTCACCGCGAACACTGGCTCCTGGTCGCAAATCAATTCCGGTGATTCCTCCACCAGTTATACGGACGATTATCTCAAGCTTTGGTTCAATCACGGATTGCGGCCGACGAACGCCAGTTACTCTTATGTCATCTTGCCGAACATGTCGGCCACTTCCGTGAGCAATTACGCGTCCAACCCCGACATCATCATCCTCACCAACACGCCCGTCGTACAGGCGGTCAAGAAACCCACGATTGGCGTTGAGGCAGCGAATTTTTGGACCAATGGCAACAGTTCCGTCGATGTGATTTCTGTAAACGGAAAGTGCTCGGTCATTACCTGGGACCAATCCACTGACCTGCTCGTGGCAATTTCCGATCCCACCCAAACCAATCAAAATTCAGTCACCGTCACCCTCAATCGTTCGGCTTCGGGCCTTTCGTTCGCCTCCCCGGGCATTACCGTCCAGCAGCTTTCGACGACGCAGATCGTTTTTTCGGCCAACTTCAATGGCGCGGCGGGAAAATCCCTTCAAGCCGCCTTCACCTATACCGGGCCGGGAATCCCGATTATCTCCTCGGCTTATCCTAATGGCGCCACCCTGTTTGAATCCACCAACACCTACGCCTTCAATATCGCTTCCGGCTTCGGCGTGGCCCAAAGTAATGTCACCGTCACGCTAAACGGCCTGCTGGCAACCAACCTCACCTTCAACGGTTCGACCAACGATTGGAACGTCGGTTGCCCCTTGGCGCCAAACACCCTCTATACCGCGGTCGTCACCGTCATGGATTCCAATGGGAACATCACCACCACGACCAACTCCTTTGACACCTTTAGCGCCGGAAACTATATGTGGGAGGCGGAAGATTTCGATTACAACGGAGGATATTTTATCGACAACCCGCAGACCAACGACTACGCCGGCCTGGCTGCGATAACCAATGTTGATACCCATCAGGTGAATTTCGCGGGAAAGGATCTTTATCGCCCCAACGGCATGGACACGGAAATTAATGGAGACACCGTCAGAGCGCAATACAATGGAACTGAGTATTCGGATTACAGCATAGGATATTTCAGCCCCAAGTCATGGGCAAACTACACCAGACACTATTCGGCGGGCAGTTACTATGTTTATGCGCGCCTCGCCTCCGGGGGAGGCGCAACCACTTGCACACTCTCCCAGGTGACTGGCGGTTGGGGAACTGTTAATCAAACGACGAACATGCTGGGCACGTTCTCCGTCCCGAACACCGCCTGGGAAAACTATAATTATATTCCGCTGGAAAACAGTTCCGGGAATCTCGTGACCGTGACATTCAATGGTTCAACCAACACGTTGCAACTGGAACGGCCCGGCAACGCCACCTCCGATTGCAATGCCAACTTCCTCATGTTGGTGCCAGTCTTTGCCCTGGGCACTGGCCAAAATGGAACCAATATGGCCATTTCCTTCCCAACCGAGGCCGGATTCAACTATCAGGTCGAATATAAAACCAACCTGACGGATCCAGTCTGGCTCCCGCTGGGCAGCCCTCTTCCCGGCAACAACTCAGTTCAATCATTCAACGATTTGCCGACCAGCAACACGCGCTTCTATCGCGTCCAAATTCAATGAGATTTTCACCATCAACCTGCAACAAACAAAATACTACCAAGAAATATTAATAGGAAAAAAAATCATGACCTTCACTTCAAAATTTTCAGCCGCCTTCCTTCTTGGCTGCTTTTCATTGATTATAGCGGCCAATTCTTTATGCGCTGCCGATACGCCGCTTTATCTTGATCCCGCGCAGCCCGTCGAAGTGCGCGTCGCCGATTTGCTTCAACAAATGACGCTCGACGAAAAAATCGGCCAGATGGTCCAGGCCGATTTGGATTGCGTCACCAACCCAGCCGATATCGAAACGTATGGGTTTGGCTCCATGCTTAGCGGGGGCAACTCGAAACCTGCTGGCGAAAATAATCTCGGGAACTGGTTGAAAACGATGTGTACGATCCAGTCATGGGCGCTCAAAACCCGTCTGAAAATTCCACTAATCTATGGCATCGACGCTGTGCACGGCCACAACGACGTCATCGGAACGACGATTTTTCCCCATCATATCGGCATGGGAGCGACGCATAATCCTAAACTTGTGCAAGAGGCTGATCACATCACTGCGCTCGAAGTCGCGGGCACAGGTATTCGCTGGGCCTTCGCACCATGCGTCGCCGTCGCTCAAAACGAACGGTGGGGGCGCACCTATGAAAGTTATGGACAGGATCCTAAACTGGTTTCCGAAATGGCCGTGGCTTCCATTAAAGGTTTCCAGGGTAACTCCCTTTCGGCCCAACCCGATTCTGTGCTTGCCTGCGCCAAGCATTTCATCGGTGATGGCGGCACGCAAAATGGAAAAGACCAGGGCAACACCGTTTGCGACGAGGCAACGTTGCGAAAGCTTTTCCTCCCTCCTTATAAAGCTGCCATTAAAGCCGGCGTGGGATCCATCATGATTTCCTATAGCAGTTGGAATGGCCAAAAAATGCACGGCAACCAATATCTGCTGACTGACGTCCTCAAAGGCGAACTCGGCTTCAAAGGCTTTCTCGTTTCCGATTGGGCGGCCATCGATCAGCTTTCGCCGGATTACAAGGCTGACGTTGAAACGTCCATCAATGCGGGCCTCGATATGATCATGATTCCCAATGGTCCCGGCACGACAAACAATTATGTCGAGTTCATTAGCGACTTAAAAAGTCTTGTGGCTGAAGGAAAAGTTTCGCCAGACCGGATCGATGACGCTGTCTCCCGTATTTTACGGATCAAATTCCAAATGGGTCTTTTTGAGAATCCCTGGACTGATCCCTCACTCACCGCGCAAATTGGCTCTCCCGAACACCGGCAAGTCGCCCGCGAATGCGTCCAACAATCTCTCGTTCTGTTAAAGAATAGGCGCCATACCCTTCCCTTTTCAAAAAACCTCAAACATCTTGTCGTTGTGGGCGAGGCCGCCGATGATTTGGGAAAACAATGCGGTGGCTGGACCATTAACTGGCAAGGAGAAGGGCAATTGACCCGCGGCGCAACGATTTTACAGGCCATTCGCAACGCCGTCTCCGTAGGCACCGATGTGACCTTCTCCCCTGACGGTGACAATATAACCAATGCAGATGCTGTCATTGCAGTTGTCGGCGAACCCCCCTATGCCGAATTCAAAGGCGACCGGACCAATTTGGACCTTTCGGCGGATGGCGTGGCGTTGATTGCAAAAGCCAAGGCGTCCGGCGCACGGGTAGCGACGATTCTTCTTTCGGGACGCCCCTTGATTTTGGGGCCTGCGCTTGATTCCAGCGATGCATTCATCGCCGCGTGGCTGCCGGGCACAGAAGGCGAAGGAATAGCCGACATCTTATTCGGCGACGTGAAACCCACTGGCAAACTGCCACGCGAATGGCCACGCAGCAACGAACACCTTTCGGTGGGCGATAAATCGGAAAAACCGTTATTTCCGTTCGGTTTTGGACTAACGGATTGAACGATCATGAAAATTTGTCCTGAATTTGTTTCTCAGTAAGTTTTGGCCATTCGCACCGAAAATATAAAAATGCACTCCTTCCACTTCCAGTAGATGACATATGACAACATAAGTCTACATAAGCCAAAATCTCTTGAAATCTGGTGCGCCAGCCCACCATCTTGCTGATGTTTTATTCCGTCAAGATGGGGATGTTCCGATGGCGGTTCAATTCGCCGAGGGATCGTTGGCTTCATCAGCATGATTTTCGCGCCATTGGTTTTTAGGATCATCCAAAATTGCGAGTTGGTCCGGTGTCAACAGGGATCTGATTTTTTCTACAGCTGCGTCCCGGTATTGTTGGAGGCCTGCCCAAACTTCTTGCAACTGTTCGCGCGCTGCCTGAATTTGTGTTACGTCCTTTGCCAAGTTCGCGTTTCGAATCGCTTCATGAGCGGCATCAATGCGGGGTTGATTGGCTGTTTGATATTGCTGGCAAGTGTTGGCGAAATCGTCCTCAATCGGTTTCAGTTCAGCTCTTTGCTCGTCGGTGAGCTGCATCTTCTCCTTGAGACCTGGTGGGAGGAGGGATCGCTCGCCCAAAGAGCGGCCATTTTGCAATGCTTGCTGGTATTTCACAGTTTGGATAAGAGGGAGTGAATTAGTATTGGCGCTTTGCGCCAACATTGTTGGCACAGTCGGCAGCAGTAAACTGCCGATGACGAGAAGTGTAAATTTAGTTTTCACTTTGCTACAATAGCGCCAAGACCCTTCCTGGTGATATACGGTATTATCCGGTCATACCTTCATCAATCCGCCTGCCTGACAGAAGCCGGCTTCATCAAATTCAGCATGGGTCACCGGACAGCCACATGCCTGACAACTGGGAGAATGATTGCCGGTAAACCATTCGATGAGTTCAATACCCGTGTTTTTGAAACCGGGACCAGGGTTTTCCTAGCAACGGCAAGGAACACCCTAGTCGCTGCAGTATCTACGGGGTGTGAAGATGGTTGTGTAATCATGAACACCATCTCTGAAAGAAAAATAACCCTTCCCTGTGAGGTTTTGGGCCAGCCTTCGCAAATCGTGGGATTCACAAGAGTTCTTACGGCAATCTTTTTTTTCGCGCTGTTTTACAATTCCATCCAGGCTTTTGGCGCAACGATTCCGACCGGGCAAGGCGTCACTTTGACATGGAACTCAAACACGGAGCCCAATATTGCCGGCTATAATATTTACTATGGCGGGGCGAGCGGCACTTATACCAACATGATCAGTGTCAGCAATATAACGAACACAACCATTTCCGGCCTGCTTGCAGGTGTGACTTATTATTTTACCGTTACGGCGTATAACACCCTTGGACAGGAGAGCGTATATTCGGGTGAAGTCAGTTATTCAGTGGTGGGACTGCCAACAGTGCCAACAGTGCAATTCCACAGTGCAATCCCAGGGCAGTTCAGCCTGACAGTGTCAGGTGTGATCGGTCATACATATCAAATCCAAGCAACGCAGGATTTCACCACATGGACAGTTATTGGCACGGTGACACTGGGAGCCGACGGTTCGTTAAATTTTACCGATACGAATGCGGCGAATTTCTCGAATCGGTTCTATCGCTCATACGATACCCAGCCCTGAGGCTTCAGACTGCGGGGTCGGTTTCCAGCGGAACCAAGCCGATCCCCAAAGCAAAACGCACCAACCCCGGCACGTCATGCACGTTTAGAGCAATCATCAACTTCGTGCGATGATATTCAACGGTCTTGGGACTGACCTTCAGGATTTCAGCGATTTCTTTTGTATTCTGACCTTCGGCGATAAGTTGGAGGATTTCGCGTTGCCGGCCTGTCAACTGTTCGAATGGACTTTTCCGGCCGGCAATTTCCTGCAACGGAAACTTTTTGTTAAGTCGCATGGAGATTTCCCGGCTGAGATAAATTTCCCCGTGAACCACTCGTTGCAGGGCGGCAGCCAGTTCGGCAGTCGCCGCTTTTTTAAGCAGGTATCCGGCTGCCCCCGCTTTTAGCGCGCGCCAATAATATTCCTCGTTGTCATGCATGGAAAGGATGATGACCCGCACATCCGGAAATTCCTTTGCCATTCGCGCTGCGGCTTCCAGCCCGTTCAAGCCGGGCATGGTGATGTCCATCAATACCACGTCAGGATGATGGATCTTGACCAAATCCAGAGCCTCGCGGCCATTGCTGGCCTCGCCCAACACTTTCACCTCCGGCAATTTTTCCAGCAAGGCGCGAACGCCCGCGCGCACCAGCGTATGGTCATCGGCCAGGATTACACCAATCGGTTTAACAAACTTGTTCATGGGCTTCAAATTCGGACGATGGGGTCTGCCATTTCAACGGAAACCATGCATGGACTTCGCTGCCCTGTTCGGGAACGGACTTGAATTCCAATCCACCCCCGGCCAAAGCCGCACGCTCTTCCATGCTTAACAAGCCCAGACTGGCACCACGCACGGCCCGTTCCCGGACGACAGCCACATCAAATCCAGTTCCGTCGTCGCGCACATATAGGTGAAGTTGCCCGGCCTTTTGGCACAATTCCACGCTTACTATTTTCGCCTGCGCGTGGCGGATCACATTGGTCAATGCTCCCTGCGCTATGCGAAAGCACGCAGTTTCAATTACCAGGTCGAGGCGTTGTTCCAACGGATCGGCATGGAACGTGGCTTGCAGCCCGACAAGCGCCGCCTGCCGGGCGGCGAGCCAGCGCAACGCCGGCTCCAGGCCAAGATCGTCTAGAATTGATGGACGTAAATTCAGTGAAATGTCATGCACTTGTTCCAGAACGCGTTCTACCACCTCAAGGCTTTCTTTCAAACGTGGTAACTGAGTTTTTGAACCGGGCGATTGCAACAGTGCTTGCAGGTTCAATTGTGCCACTGTAAGCGCCTGGCCGATTTCGTCGTGGAGTTCGCGGGCGAGATGGCGACGTTCCGTTTCCTGCGCTTCGACCAGCCGGCGGGAAAGCACCTGAAGTTTGCGACTGTATTCCTCCCGTTTTGTCTCGGCGAACTTGCGCTCAACCCGCTCTTTGACTTCCTGCATGGCGCGGTGGACTGCGGGGACGAGTCGCGAGAGGCGTTCCTTCAGGACATAATCCGTCGCGCCGCGTTTTAGCGAATCAATGGCCAGTTCTTCACCGAGCGTTCCCGAGACTAGAATAAATGGAATATTGGGACAACGGGTGCGCGCAATTTCCAGCGAGGAAAATCCATCAAACGCAGGCAGTGAGAAATCCGAAAGAATCATGTCAATGCCACCACGTTCGAGTGCCGCCACAAAATCAACTTGGTTGTGCACGCGGGTGGTCGTACAAGCAATTCCCCCGGCTTTCAGGGTGGATTGGACAAGCACGGCATCGTTCGGATCATCCTCCAAGTGCAAAATGCGGAGAGGGGATTCCATCTTTAACTTCTTTCTCTGGCAGGAGAATCATTTCGTCACTTGAGATCTCAATTTCTTCTTTTCCGATGTAAGGCGGCGGTTCATTGACAATCGCCCAAAAGAGACCCAGTTGCTTGACCACCTGTATGAATTCATGAAAATCCACGGGTTTCACCACGTAGGCGTTTGCGCCATCTCTATAACACTCGATCAAGTCAGGCGTCTCGCGTGAGGAACTGAAGATGACAACGGGAATCATTTTCAATTGGTCGTCGGCTTTGATTTGCCTCAACACTTCCAATCCGCCAACCTTCGGCATCTTAAGGTCAAGCATCACCACGACGGGCTGGCCGTTCGCGCGTGTTTTGAATTTACCCCGGCGATAAAGATAATCCAGCGCCTCCGCGCCATCGCGGACGACCTCGACCTTGTTGGCCAGATGATTCTCCTTCAGCCCAGACAGCGTCAGTTGCACATCCTGCGGATCGTCTTCGACCAACAGGATGTTTTTAATGTTCATTCTTTCAGTGTCCATTGACCGCTCCGTTCTGTTTTGGGATGGAAAAGTAAAATGTCGCGCCGCCGTCCACCACGCCTTCTGCCCAGACCCGACCACCGTGTCGTTGAATAATGCGCTGGACGTTTGCCAGGCCGATGCCCGTGCCCTCGAACTCCTCGCGGCTGTGCAGGCGTTGAAACACACCAAACAGTTTATTGGTGTATTTCGGATCGAAACCGGCGCCGTTGTCGCGAATGAAGATCACCGTTTCGCCTTTTTCGTCGGAGGTGCGGCCAATCTCGATTTTGGGTGTGGCACGGCCGCCGGTGAACTTCACCGCATTGGAAATCAGATTGACCAACACCATTCGCATCAAGGCCCGGTCGGCTCGAATCACCGACAACGGACAGATTTTCCACTCAATGTTTCGTTCCTTCGTCTCAGCCTCAAAATCTTTCAGTGCTTCCTGGACCAACTGGTCGAGATTGAAACCTGTCGTCTGCAATTTCGCGCGCCCGACACGTGAAAAGGCCAGCAGGTCATCGATCAATTTTCCCATCCGTTTTGCCGCCTGGAAAATCGTTGTCAGATATTCGAGGCTTTGTTCTGAAAGTGACGTCCCGGCTTCCTTTTGAAGCAGTTCTATGAAGCCCATGACCTGGCGCAACGGCGCACGCAAATCGTGAGAAACGGAATAACTGAATGCCTCCATTTCCTTATTAGCGGTTTGTAGCTGCGCCGTACGCTTGACGACCCGTTGCTCCAACTCGATGTTGAGACGGTAGATTTCATTTTCCGCGCGTTTTCGCGCCGTGATGTCGCGGACGTTGCATTGGATGACTTTGCTGTCACCCACTTGATATACATTGCTGACAAACTCCACGGCAATGTGACGGCCATCCCTCGTTTCCATAGGCAGGTCGTCATAGCGCACATATCCATCCTTTTGCAACCGCTCGAGCATAATCTTATTCGACTCGATATCCTTGAACGGACTCAACTCGCCAACGGTCTTGCCGATCATTTCGCCACGGGAAAAGCCCAGTAGATGAAAAAGAAAAGGATTCACGTCGGTGATGCGCCCCGTGCCAACGTCCAGAATCAGGATGCCGTCCTTCGCCGCTTCGAAGAGCCGCCGATAACTCAGTTCGGAGGCGCGCAGCGCCTGTTCAACATACGTCTTCTTGTTGTTAAATCTGTCGGTTTGAACGTCAGTATTCATTTTAATTTCATCCTTTCGACCAAACTGACGGCATTCAGAGATGCTTTGGAAGAATCGTCCCTGTGCCAGTGTCGTTGCCGTCGTCCGTACGGAGGACATTTTTTACCGCCACGACCAAATCATAATTGGAAAAAGGTCTCTGTAATACTGCGTCAGGTCTTAACCAGGGCTTGCGGGCAAATTCATCCTTAGGCAAATATCTTGTGGCCATGATGGTGAGGGTTGGCATGCGCGCGTAAAATAGTTTCTCGAGCATTTCAATTCCTGTCATTTTGGGCATTAGGTTATCGGTAACAACGAGGTCGTAAGTTTTAGCCTGAAGCGCGTCCCACCCAGCGGCGCCGTCTTTAGCGACCTCCACTTCGTAGCCACAGCCGACAAGAACATCAGCACTGAGTTGGCGCGTGTCACCGTCATCATCAACCACGAGAATTCGATGCGGCAAATTTGTTTGGTCCGGGACTGATGCGATAGCGAATGCTGGCTGGCTTTTAGATTGCAACCGCAATTCAATTTCGCCCATGGCTGATAGATTCGTTTGATTTTGTGTTGGCGCGGCAATGATTTTTTGGAAAGGAGATTCAATAAATGTGTTCATAGAGCGGATTCCAGATTTAAGCCCGGGCGAAATGATGGCGCGAAATTATTTTCGCCGCTTCGCCCGAGGCCGGCATCAATGTCCCCACGACCTTTATTTATGATCTTTGGGGCAAAGTTATTTTTAATATCCCAAGAATAGACCGCGTACACCGCATCTGCTATAAGGTGTTCTCCCCTCACGTTCGATTTTAAATTCTTCATTGTAAACCAGCCAGGGTTGGACCCATTGAAGGATGTTCTGGTAACACCTGATAGTAGCGCAACATTTTCCCGCTTATAGTCTGTCGATTGAAAGATAAAGACATATTACAAACCGGGGATAGCCAAAAAACGCCGGTTAAAAAAATCCAATTTCATAATGACTCATTGCGAGGAAGTCGAGCGATCGCCCGGCATGCCTTGTGAAATAAATCTTACCGGGCGTAAAATAACTTAGCGCCCCTACCCCCATCAGCCGGAGCCTGCCTGTGTTCCGGCTGTTTCTTTTTTCGATGAAGCGAGCGATGGCGCGGAGGTTTTATTGTTCATTTGTTCGGGTTTTACCTTATATGTCACTTTGTCAATCAGTGGGATAATTTGTTTGAAATTCCAACCCGTTTCATTGGTGAAGTGACCCGGAGCAAAATTGAAATCTGTTAAATAGAGCGTGACGAAAGCTTTTGACCAATCTTATGATAAAAAATCTAACTTTAAAAAATGGTTCCATTCATCCGTTGATGCTGCTGAAATGTTTGATGCTCATACTGGCGGTTTTCGCATTTACAGGCTGCCAGACATCCCCATCGAATAAGTCCGCCAAACAGACTACCCCCGCTCTGCCTCATTCCGAAATAATCACCTTGAGCGAAGGCGACGTTTTGAAAGTCTCTTTTCCCAGTTCGGCCAATTTGGATACGACCCAGCAGATCAGAAGGGATGGAAAAATTTTCCTTCCCCTGGTCGGCGACGTACAGGCCGCCGGAGAGACCCCGGACGAATTGCAACAGAATTTAGTCAAGCTCTACGCTCCCCAGATTTCATCCAAGGAAGTGATCGTCGCTGTGGAATCTTCGGCCTTTCCGGTCTATGTGACCGGCTGTGTCATCCGGCCGGGGAAGGTATCATCTGACAAGCCCATGACCGCGCTTGAGGCCATCATGGAAGCGGGCGGTTTTGATTACGAAAAGGCGAACTTGAGGAATGTCCGGGTGATTCGACTAGAAAACGGGGTGTCGAAAAATTACACTTTGAATTTGAAGGCTGCTTTGAATGGGGAAGAAGATAAACCGTTTTATCTCGAGCCGTCTGACATTGTGTTTGTGCCCGAGAAGTTTTCCTGGTTTTGAGAATGGATCGCCCAGTGGTTACTATGCCCTGGTAATCCCCAGTTTTGCCATAAGCTCGTAAAGAGTCGGCCTGCTCAAGCCAAGTTCCACCGCTGCCGGGGTAATTTTGCCGCCGTGCTTTCGCAACGCCTGCTGGACAGTCTGCCGCTCCACCCCCTCGCGTACTTCCTTCAAGGTGATGGCGTTCACCTTGCCGGGTGTCAATTCTAGATCGCTTGCCGTCACGCGCTTGCCGTCGGCCATGATCACAGCACGGCGCACACAATTTTCCAATTCACGGACGTTCCCCGGCCACGAGTGCCTGTCCAAAGCGCGAAGCGCTTCCTGATTAAAAGCCAGCCCAGGTTTGTTAGCTTCTGTCGCGAATCGTTGGAGAAAAAATTTAGCCAGCATAAGAATATCGTTTTCGCGATCGCGCAACGGGGGCAAGGCAATCTGGACCACGGCCAGGCGATAAAACAAATCCTCGCGGAAAATTCCGGCAGCCATGTTTTTCTTGAGGTCGGCGTTGGTTGCGGCGATCACACGTGTGTTAATCTGGATTTCTTGCCGGCCACCCACCCGTTCAATGGTTTGTTCCTGCAAGAACCGAAGTAACTTGACCTGCAATGGATGGGGAATTTCCCCGATTTCGTCCAAAAAGAGGGTTCCGCCATCGGACATCTCAATCCGGCCTTTGCGCTGGGTGTGGGCGCCCGTAAAAGCGCCTTTTTCATGGCCGAAGAGTTCACTTTCCAGAAGAGTTTCAGGAATCGCGCTGCAATTGATGGCGATGAACGGGCCGTCTTTTCGCGCGCCCCGTTTTTGAATTGCCCGTGCAACCATTTCCTTACCAGTCCCCGTTTCGCCAAGGATGAGCACGGGCGCATAGGTGGTAGCGACCTTGCGGATTGAATCGAACACAGGCTGCATGGATGGACTGCTGCCCAGCATTCTTTCAAAAGAATCGCCCTGCAAATGATGCTGCATCTCGCCGTATTCTTTCTCAAGCCGGCTGACATGGAAGCAACGTTTCAGAAGGAATTTCAACTCTTCCATTTCGACCGGCTTGCACAAAAAATCGTAAGCGCCCGAACCAATCGCCCGCAGCGCGATTTCCTTTTCGCCCTGGCCCGTGATGATGACGACTTTGGCCAGCCGATCCAGGGCAAGCAGTTCGGACAATGTCGCCAGTCCTTCCTCCGGATTACCGGGATGAGGCGGCAATCCCAAATCAAGCAACACGACTGACGGGCGGAGGGAACGGAAAATTTCCATCGCTCCGGGGCGGTCTCCTGCGAGTAAAATTTCGTAATCCTTTGCCAACGCCCACTTCATCTGCGTGCGAATTTCGTCATCGTCGTCAACTATGAGTAATTGGGGGTTCATTTTTGGAGTGGTAAATAGATGCGGAAGGTGGTGCCTTTGCATGGCTCGCTTTCGACTTCAATCCTGCCTTTGTGCGCTTCAACGATCATTTTGCTTTGAAACATTCCGATGCCAAGGCCGTTCTTTTTAGTCGTCTGAAACGGGCGGAACAACGAACGGTTAAGAAATTCGGGGTTCATCCCGCAACCGTTGTCCGACACCGAGAGCATCGCCCAGCCGTTGGTTTGCCTGGTTTCAATGTGGATTTGCCCGTCTTGCGACATGGCTTCTTTTGCGTTAAGAACCAGATTGGTGATCACTTTAAGCAGTTGCTCTTGATCGAGAAGTATTTGCGGCAGAGGTTGGAAATCTTTGATCAAGTTAACGCCAGATGTTTTTTCCCAATCGGCAATTGAACTGGCAACCACACTGTTAAGATCGGATTCAACCGGCTTGATTTTCAGTTCATGCCGCAAAAGGCTCAAACGCTCGATGAGCCGATTGATATGCGCGACGGTCTTTGCAGTGCCGCGCAAAGCATCCTCCCTGAATGCCGGATCATCAAAATGCATGGGCAGGTTTTGGAGAATCAAATTAAGGGTATTAGCCGCGTTCTTGAGATCGTGAACAAAAAACGCCGACATTGTCTGAAAAGCCTCGAGTTCCTTCGCCTGCACCAGTTTTTTGGAAAGCCGGGCATTCAGCAGGCTGGCGGCAATTTGGTCTCCGACGCACTTGAGCAAATCACAATCTTGTTGTAAAAAATCGCCGCCACCGACGCGGTCGCCTAAAATCATCAGACCCAAGATCAGACCGTCAATAATCATTGGCACACAAATGCGATTTCCATCCTTGTGAAATTTGTCAGGGTGCCATCGCCTCAAGGTGGCGGCCCATTGTTCCCTGGATGAATCGATGTCAACCGGTTCCGGTCTTTTTTGCAGGGCGGTTATCACGCCAGCCGCTTCGGGGCCTTTTGGATTCAGCGCCTCCGCTTGAGCTTCAGACAAAAGGGTCGAGGCCGCGAAAACCAACTGTTCCTTTTTTTCATCCACCAACCACATCGTCACGGAAAGAACCTGGCAAATGTCCGCCGTCAACTTGACCGTCGCGTGACACAATTCCTTTTGCGTCACACACGATGCTGCGACCTCGGCGAATTTTCTCCAGACAGTGCGATAATCGTAGGATGGCCTTTGAAAATTCCGGCTGATGAAACGGCTGACAAGCAGTCGCATCCGGTCAGACAGGAGCAATATTGAAAGCAGCACCAGTGCGACGAGGATGACAAAGGCTTTCAAGGTGAAAGCCGCATCGCCACCGCCAAAAGTAACCACCTTGGCGAGCACCCCGATAATCGAAAGATAAATGCCTGCCAATAAAGCCGTGAGCGAACCTTGAAGCACCGAATGGGACGGATAAATATCAATGTCGAAACGACCGGCTCGAAACAGCGAGTTGAGAATCAGAAGGCATGCCACCAGCAAAGCGCCGGAATTGACTGTTTGCCATGAAAGGTCTATCGCGTGAAATAGAAGCACCTGGCTGCTGATGCACAATCGGATGACAAACAACACGCCCAGTCCCAAAACCATGAACTTGATTCGCCAGCGCATCGTCCCCACCGATGCCCGGAACGTCCGCTCAAGGTTGATCAGCACCAACACCACACTGAGCAGAAACAGGCAGTTCAAAACAATGCCGGGCATTCCCAGGGAAAAAATCCAATGACCCACATTATTTTGGTTCGCAGAAACGATCAATTGTCCCTGGCACATGATCACCAGACCTACCGGCATCAAAAATGCCAAAACCAAAATGAAACGCCATCGCTTCAGAAATTCCCGAAAGTTTCCGCGCCCATAACACAGACTAAAAAGAAGCCAGATTCCCGGCAAAAGAGACATACTGGCCATCACCCAATTCTGCCAATAACCCATCCCTTTCGCGGAAGTTGCATCCAGAGACAATCCGTTAAGAGCGCTTTCTAGGGCTAATACAGCCATGCCTCCCGCGAATGATCGATGAGCAATGGAACTGCGTTCGCGCCAAAAAACGATGAAAGCCAGGGCTCCGCTAAAAAAAGCACCAGCAAAGGCGAGCATGGCAGCGATGTTCATTCTTTATTTTCTTAAAGCGCGCCTGAGAATCCTAAAACACGTGAAATTGTAGCGACTGAATGCCTGAGTTTTTATTGCTTCTTGAGTTGCGAAGCTCTTTCGCGGCGAGCCGGAAACCTTGATCTACGGGGGCAGGATCCTGCTGTAATTTTTTTTCAGACAGGCTCTTAGTCTAAATGAGTTCAGGGAGACGAGCGTTGTTCAGCAACGCGCAGGAAATCAAACACTGTGGCAAGGAAAGCAAGGGCGCGGATAAATCCGTGCCCTTGATGAAATTTGTAAAGGTTCTACAAATCAGGCAATCAACATGTTTTTGCGAAACAGGCCCAGGCTCAAGAGGCCAAGACCGAGCAACACCACAGTGGTGCCGCCATCAGGAACGGAATTGAAAGAAAGCCGTTCAGTGTAGGTTTGAGGGCCGCCGGACGCGGGATCTGCCACTTGAAAACTCCCATTGAATGCTGTCGTGCTGAAGCTATTGCCGCTAACTGTGCCAATCAATAAGACATTCAGAAATCCTCCGACTTGGGAAACTATGCTGGATGATGTCAGGTTAAAAGTGAACCCATCAACACTCCAGAAATTAGCCAGAGCGCCCGAATTGAAGGACCAGGGAGTCGCACCCGTCATCGAAACTGCGTCACCGTTATTGACGAGGCCGACAAACGAGCCGGAAGGGCTGGCTGCGACTGTATTAAGCCACGAGGTTACTTCCGTTGCACTATTTGCTGAAGTGCTGTTCATATCCACAGCACCGCTGAATCCAATGTTACCTGTGATCGGCGTTGCTTGTGCCATGCTGGCAACACAAACAACGGACGCAGCCGCTACTATTTTTTTAATCCAATTTTTTTTCATTTTTAATTATCTTTCGTTAACTGTTTATGTTTGTTTTTTAGAATTTCTTCTGACGCTCAATAAGCAGCGGCGATGCCAACGGTAGTTTTATTTCGTGATTAACGCTTAATATGTTAATAAGTAACAACTTATATATATTTAACAAGTTCAGCATTCCAATGGAAATTGATCAAAACCGTAAAGGATTCCGACGTTTAAATTCAGTTGGCAGGAGTCGGGCAAAATTTCAATCCGCCAACATCTGCCGTGCATTGGCGGCCATTTTGCCGGACAAATTCAGGCTTAAAGCCCGCTGAAGGGACCCTTTGCTTTCCGTGTGATTTTTGAGGCGAAATTGGGAAGCTCCCAAATAATAAAAAAGTTCGGCATCAGTGCTTCGCTGGCTGGCACTTTCCTGGAGCAGGCTCGCGGCACGCGCATAATCGCCTTGCCAGAATACGATGATGCCCAAAGCTTTTCCAAGTTCCGCATCGTTGGGAAACGATTGGCGGGCTTTTATCGCGAGGGCATAGGCTCTGTCTGTGTTGCCCGGATCTTCGGCATAACGGACGGCCAATTCTCTTTGTGCCGGTGCAAAATCCGGAAAACGGGCCAATATTTTTTCATAACTATGTTCCTCCGCGACGAAATTTGTTTCCTGTTCGTCAATCACGGCAACGACCATGAGCGCGGGGACATTGTTGGAATCTGATTCCAAAAATCCTTCAATACGGGATTTCGCCGCGACCGCCTGTGGCGGATCGGCGGCGAGAGCCACCATGTCGAGAAAACGCCCGGCGTTATCGGCTTGAGGCGAGGCAAGTCCATTCTGCAAAGCGTTCAACATGGCGGCCCGGGCATCTGATATTTTTCCAATACTATAAGCCGCCTGGGCGTAGTCATAGAGTGTTTGCGGATTGGCCGGCTGGTTTTGAGCGGCTTCTTGAAGCAGGCTGGACGCCAATCCGTAATTGCCGGCCTGATAAGCCAGACGTCCAAAAATGCAAGACACATCCGAATCGTCTGGTGACAGGTCGTAGGCGACTTTGGCCAGATCAAACGCTTTTTTGGGGTCTGTGGGAGCATAAAGCAGGGCCAGATTCGTCAAGGCGACTATACTTTTTGAGTTTGCTGTCAATAGTGTTTCATATGTCTGGATTGCCTTGTCCAAAGTTCCTTCACGTTGATAAATGGATGCCAGCCTGGCGAGCGCGACCGGGTCATTGGGGCTTTCGACAACCCTCTTTTCCAGGCTGGAACGCGCGGCGGTGTCGGCGATTTTGGGATCAATAGCCAATACCGATAGACATTGCCGGCATTCATCGCGACCGGAGAATTCCAAGTTCGACTGGAGGGCGCGCTGAAAGGCAGCGCGAGCGGGCTCTTCTTCGTCCATCATGTAATAAGTCATTGCCAAATGAAATTGAACGTCTGGTTCATCCGGTAATTTATTTGCACTTTTCTGGAGCAGGCTCAACGCCAGGGGATATTGGCCTTTTTTGTAAAGAATCCACCCCAGCGTGTCCGCTGTGGACGGATCGTCGGGAAGCAAATCCCTGGCACGCTGCGCCAATTCGTATGCGCGATCGGGCTGGCTCAGATGCTCGGAATAAATGTACGCCAGATTGTTAAGGGCCGATCCCGATTTGGGATTTATTGCCAGCATTTTTTCGTAGGCAACTGCCGCCGCTTGATAGTCCTTTCCCTGGTTGCAAATCATGCCCAGCAGCATCAGCGCTGAAACATCACCCGGGTCTTCCTCAATCGCCGAGTTGAGTTCTGCCACTGCCTTCTGACTCTCTTTGGAATCAAAATACAATTGGGCCAGCAGCAAATAGGCTGTTTGAGATTCCGGCTGCAGTTCAATGGTCTTCAGCAAATCGGCTTCGGCTTGTTTGGTGTCTCCCTGCGCTTCAAACACTTTGGCTTGCAGCAGGCGCGCTTCCGCTTGTTTTGGATTCGCCTCCACCATTTTTTCCACGCGTTGCGTGGCCGGGGCGTACTGCTTTTCCGTTAAATCCAAATTTACCAGTTGTTCCTGCGCGGACAAATTGTCGGGGGCCAATTCCAATGCCCGGGTGAATTCGTTTCGCGCCGCGACATCATTGTTTTGCTGGAGCAATGTGGAACCCATAAGCAACGGAATCTGCGGATTTTGCGGGAACGATCTTTCCAGTCGCTGGTAAATCGCCAGCGCGGCGTCTGAATTGTTCCGGGCGCGATAAGCGTCGGCCAGCAATAGTTGCGCCTGCACCAGTTCAGGCCGGCTTGCGATCAATTGTTGCAAGAAGACAATGGCGGAATCGGGGTCGCCATTTTTGATCTGAATTTGCGCCAGCAGCAAAATGGCATCGGAAAAATTGGAGTCCAGACTCACCACCCGGTTCAGGCTGTTCACGCCCTTTACAGTGTCTCCATTCATAAGATAAGCCATGGCAAGCTGGTACTGAACACGCGAAGCCTGCGGATAGACCTGGGCCATCCCTTCCAACTCCGCAATGGCCGTTACCGTGGCACCCCGCGCAAGATCCAGGCGACCCTGTAGCAACAACGCGTCATAATTTTTCGGGTCGCGCGCGAGCGCCTTGTTAAGCGAAGCGGCGCACTCGGTAGCATTTGTCTCGACCAGTGCAATTTCCGCCAAACCGATCCATGCAGGAATATAGTCCGGAGTTTGTTTAGCCATTTCGCCGAAAATGTTTTTGGCCGCCGCCGAATTGCCGGTTTGCAGTTCGAATTGGGCATATTGTGATCGCATGGGAGATCGTGCCGAAGAAAGGTCTGCCGCCGTTTTGAAGTCGTTTTCGGCCGCCTTTAAATCATTTTGCGCCCAATGCAATATGGCCGCCGCCAAAAACGCCTCACCGGATTTTGGATCAAGAGCTTGCGCTCGTTGGAAATCGGCGGCGGCTGTTTTGTAATCGTGCTCTTGAAAAGAAAGTGTCCCCAAAGCTACTGCTATAGCTGCTTTGTCCCCGTTCTGGGACAGCTTTTGCAGTTGCTGTCGCGCGTCGGCAATTTCCTTTTGCGTCACGCTGGTTTCAGCCAGCAGGAGCGGCGCATCCTTGTCCTGCGGATTTCGCGCGAGAACAAAAACAGTTTCATCCCGCGCCTCTTTCGGCTTTCCCATGGCCAGATAGATGAACCCCAGTTTCAAACGCAGTTCCAGATTGTTTGTTGCCAATTGGTTTCCTCTGAATAAAAACGGCGCGGCGCTTTGATAACGTCCTTCGTCAAAATAAATAATGCCCATACGGCCGTAAGCCCCGGCGTTTTGCGGGTCATTGCGGAGAACATTTATGTATTCGACTTCGGCCCGGTCATATTGGCCGGCATCGAAATACCGGTTCGCCCGCTGCAAATGGCGGGCGGCCGTTGCCTTCGCCGAACAACCCGTGCTGCCGACAACTAGAAGGCCAGCAACGGCCATAATTAAAAAATAATGAAGTTTTGTCATATTAGATTTCTGCTGTTTGAACTGGAAATTTCTTGATCGTCCGCTCGGACTTTTTAAGCAAAAGCAAAAGCAGGAAAAGTGGTATTAGAGCCAAAATAAAAAACAGCGGCCCACCATGACGGTGAATGTAAGAATTGATCATTTCCGGGCCGATCTGAACACAGAGCTGCCCGATGACGAATATCCGAAAACCATTTCTTAATAACGCCAGCGGAACCACCGCCAGAGCGAGCATGATCCGATGCCACGGCTTGCGCAAAAACAAATAGCCCGTCAGCAGACTCATGATGAACAGCACCAAACTGGAGCGGATTCCACTGCATTCCGGGGCCACTTGCATATTGAACCCGGGTAATCGGAGCATGAACCCATCCTGATAAACCGGCAGGCCGGACAGTTTGAACAATCCGTTGGCGACCGCCGCCGAACCGTATTGCAGTGACGTCTCAAGTCCATGCCGCACAACTTCAGGAAATGGAATGATGAAAACGAGCAGACCGATTGGAAAGGCAATCTCGTGCAACAGTTGCCCTCCCAAAAACAGGCAGCCGGCGCCTGTCAAAAACAAAAGAAAAGCGAAGATCGTCAGTGCCAGATAGTCTTCATCGGCCAGCGATGTGGAACGAATGGCAAACCAGTAAGCTGCGATTGTCATCATACCACCCGCAAAAAAAAGTGCGGCCAATTTGCGCGATGGTCCGGAAAGGCGCGGCAAGGTTTCCCTTCGAGACCAGACCAGGTAGAAACTGACCATCGGAATCAGCGGAATGTAGGAATACAGACCGTCACTTAACGCAAACCGCAGCAAGTCAAACAGCGGCCGGCCAAAACAGAGCACAAGGATGCCCGCGGCCAGAAAGAAATTTCGCAGTTGCATGGGAGGGTTCAACTCATCAACGGACATGATTCGTTTTCCATTCACAAAACAGTTCCCGGCCCCCTACGGAAGCGCGACTTTAATATTTGTATCCGATTTCAATTCCAGCCTGGCTGCCTGAATATGTGAATCCGGGTTCAGTCGAGGAATTACCGCTATATTGATAAAAGACCGCCAGTGTTCCGCGTTTCAAAAGCGGATGGCTCAATCGGGCGCTGAAGGTGTAATAGTCATCGTCGCTATTCGCGGAAACGTTGTTCTCTGAAGCAACGTATTTGGTGATGTTATACCCGGCATTCAAGTCCAGATTAAATTTTCTAAAAAGGCGCTGGTTCAAATCGAAGCTGGCGACGGTGTTCTCGGTGACCTGGCCTTGAAAGTAAGACGGGTTCACGGAGCGGCTGGCGTTGAGGGAAATTCGCGTCGCTTCAATCGGCTGGTATTGGATCGACGCGCCAAATGTCGGAGTAAGCAAAGCGCCAGTATCACTGCTTTGAAATTGACTGTCTTCGATGCCGGCGTTGATCTGAAGACTTATCTTGTCGGCCGCCCGCCAATTGATGCGCCCGGCGGTCTGTTCATAAATTTGATCAGGGCCGAAATTCACGTCCACAAAACCGGCGCCGGCGCCGATGCCGGCATTGAACCGCGGCCAGAATTGATAATTCAACCATTCCATCGTTGACCAGTCGTAGGAGTTTTGAAAATCCTCGGTGAACTGGAGGTCTTGATAAAGGCCCAGGTCCAGCGACATCTTGCTGTTGAAAGCATAGGAACCCGTGAGGGCGGTTGAATAGATTTCCTGGCTGGTTTGAGTGCCGGTTTGAATCTCTGGCGAATCGGAGGAAACATAACTTTGCGAAAATCCGAATATCCAATCTTCATAGGCCGTCGCGCCGGTCAATGAGACGGAATTGTCAAACTCGTTCTTGAAATGGTGGTTGGAATAAAATCGCAACGTGGGCGTGTAATCCAACGTCCAATGATCGCCGATATCAAACAACACTCCGGGAGAAAATTCCTGGATGAACGTGTTCTGTTCATCGCCGGGACTCAACGGAAGTCCGGTTGCATAAAAAGCCCGGTAGAGCAAATGGGGTTGCGCTATCACCGGCCCCCATTTAAAAGGTTGATCCCGTGAAAAACGGGTAGCGTTTTCCACAGGATTAAACACTTCGAACTGGTTTGTTTCCGTTTGTTGCCAGACCGGCTCCGTGTCAACGACCTGCGGCTGTTGCATAATCGCTTGTTGCGTTTCCCCCGCGCGACTCAATAACAGCAAAGTAAACGACGTGAGCGGCCAAACCCAAATATTGTTATTCTTACTCGTGAAACGGGCGGTTCGCTTTTTATTTTTCATATTTAACAGGTTCTAGTTGTGGCTCAAAACGGGGGAACGATTCATTTTGGGGGAAAACTGTCCGACTGATGAAAAATGATTCTCGCGTAAAGATAAGCGATGCTTTCGTCCAAAACTTCCCGCACACCCTCACTGGAACGCCACCAATGCTTCGCGTCGTAATCAGGATCGGGAACGGAAATGATGCCGACGGCAACACCCGAGCCGAGCGCTTTTTGGAAGAGAAGTTGCGTCCGGCGCGCATGGGTCCCTTCAGTAAGGACGTTAATGCTGCCGACAGTCATTCCGTGCCCGCGAAACCAATCGCGTAAGGCAACGGCGGAGCTGTAAGTCCGATCCCGGCCCGCGACACGCGAAGGAACCATTTGAATCAACTCGCCGGGCATGCCGTCTTTTTTTAAAAGTTCCGCGCCTACGCTGGCCGAAGTATTAAAGTCATTCACATAACCGCCGTTTCCCAGCACCGGACCGCCAGTCGTATAAATTTTGTGATAAGAACCTGCCGCAAATTCTTTCGCAGCCGCATGAATGGCGTATTCATGAACCCATCCTTCGACGACGAGGACGTTTGTGTTCACGCGTTGCGTTTTGGCGAGAAAAGGCTGGATGTTCAGCAGCAGAAAAACGGCGATCAGCAGCCCGGCTAAAATAAAAATGAGCCAGCCGCGCCACGACAATCTCCAGCGTTCCTTTCGGGCGAGGATGCCCCAGAATTTTTGCGTGATTTCGGGATGGCTGAATTCAGTTGCCATTGCCATTTTTGTGGGAATTTTGAACCAGGTCTGGAAAAACAATTGATCCCCAATTGCGGTGCCAGGTTAAGACTGTTCCGTCTGTACCCTCTTGGGAGCGCACTTCGAAAGCCAGCGTGTCGATGATCACATCAAAGTCCACCTGGCCCATCTGATGATCACCTTTTCCCACAGACACGCCACAATGATAGTGGCCGGGGGCCAGACGCGAATTGGGAATGGAAACCTTAACTTCAGTTTCTTTTCCGCGAGCCAAACCGGGACGTTCCGCCCCGGAACAACTGCCAACCGGAACGCCTTCAGCGGTAAAGATGGTCACACTGAAACGAAGTTGCGGCACATCTTCCGCCGCCCGGATTTTCGCAAGGAAACTGAAATTCTCATCGGAAGAAAAAATTGGCGCTGAACGGTCAAATTGAAAAGAGAGAAAACGGGCGGCCTGATTTCCGCCATATTTGCGTGGTATTTTGTCCACGGGGAAAAAGACCGTTGAATCAGAATCAATCGCCTTGCTATATTGCTCCACCGCTTCCTCCGTTGGCCCGTAAAAACGCACGCGGCCTTTGTCCAATACCACTGCGTGTGAGGTTAGTTGGAGGACCGCCGCGATGTTGTGGCTGACAAAAATCACGGTGCGCCCTTCGCTACGTGCAACCTCCTGCATTTTGCCGAGACATTTCTTTTGAAACGCCGCATCACCGACGGCGAGCACTTCGTCCACGATCAAAATTTCCGGTTCAAGATGCGCCGCCACCGCGAAAGCGAGCCGGACATACATGCCCGAGGAATAATGTTTGACCGGCGTGTCCAGAAATTTTTCAATCTCGGAGAACGCCACGATTTCGTCGAACTTCCGTTTGATTTCTGCCTTGCTCATCCCTAGGATCGCGCCATTGAGGAAGATATTTTCGCGCCCGGTCAGCTCGGCGTGAAAACCTGTCCCAACTTCCAGCAAACTCGCCACGCGACCTTCGATGCTGATGCGCCCGGTCGTCGGCTCGGTGATCCGGCTCAGGATTTTTAGCAGCGTGGATTTTCCCGCGCCATTGCGCCCGATGATGCCGACGACTTCACCTCGCTTGATGTCAAACGACACGTCCTTGAGCGCCCAAAACTCCTCCTTGCCTGCGTTCAAATTCCGCCTCTTTTCTTTCAGCCATTGCAGCGGGTTGCGAACCGCGTCTTCGATGATATGCCGAAAGCCGCGGCCATCGCGCACGGTACTTCCAAGATAATAAAGCTTTGAAAGATTTTCGATAGTGATAATGGTGTCGTTCACAAATGATCTTGTTGGAAATTTCTATTAAATAATGTCGGCAAGTACCCGCTCCGTCTTGCGGAAATACCAAAGCCCCGTTATGACTGCAAACGTTACGCCGATGATGGATGCGGCAAAGGCCGGCCAGTAAATCACATTTTCCCCGCCGAGGATGCACCAACGAAAACCATCAATGATACCAACAATGGGATTTAACGAATAAAGCAGATGCCCTTTCCCGGGAAACAATACGGAAGCGAAAAGCCCGAATTGCACTATAAATGGCACGACGAACCGGAAGTCGCGAAATTTAACCGTCAGCGCCGCCGTCCAAAGTCCCGCACCCAACGAAGCGCCGAAAATCAGCAGCACAAAAAATGGCAGGAAAACGATGGCCGCCGGCGGAACGAAACGATAATAAAACAACAGGATGACTAGAAACATCGCCGAAACGAGAAAGTCTACGAAGCTGATGATGACGCTGCTGGTCGGCACGACCAGCCGAGGAAAATAGACTTTGGAAACGAGATTGGCGTTATATACAAAACTGATGCTGCTCTCGGAAAGAGTTGTCGAAAAAAATTGCCAGGGCAGCAGTGCGCAAAAGAAAAATAACGGCCCGGGCGCCCCACCTGTGGGCAATTTGCCAAATTTCCCGACCATGGTGAGAACGAACATCGTCAAAACCGGGCGGATCAGTGCCCACGCCACGCCGACATAGGTCTGCTTGTAGCGGATCAGAAAATCGCGCCACGCGAGAAAATAAAATAATTCGCGGTATCGCCAGACATCGCGCCAGTATTGGCCTTCGGTTCGTCCAGCTTCAATGATAAGTGGTTGCGGCATAAAAATCTCAGACTGCGCTGGGTCTTTCCAGATGAAACATGGCTTTGTCCCAGGATCGGCTCAAATCCCCCTTGACCTGAGGAAAATAAAATTGGGCGCGTTTCGCGGTTTGGTATCCGATAATTTTCCGCAGCCACGCATATTTCCAGCGCAAGCGAGGCTCCTCCAGGTGTCCTTGGAACTGCGCGGCCAGATTCTGCAATTCGGCGATAATATCCGGCCGTTCTGGATAGAAAGCGTCGAACCAAATCTGCATATATGCTAAGCAGACTTTTCGGACACGTTCGCTGTCTTCAAGCGAGCGGAGATACTTAATATGCAATTTCATCGAAACAAGTAGCGAGTCTTTCTTCTTATCTGAGTTGCCAATGAAGCTTATGCTATTCGAGCCACTTGATCTGTAGTAAATCCCTGTTTCGGGTACGAAACGAACGCCTTCGGAGGCCAGGAGCACACGGCAAAAAAATTCGCCGTCTTGATCATAGTGCAGACTGGCGTCCCATGGCCCGGCTGCTTCAGCCACTTCCCGGCTTACCAGCCAGGTTGCGTTTTGCATGTGGACGCCCTCGTTCATCTTCCTCAAAAGCCACTCGATGGGAGAAAGGTCTTGGCACAGGGAATTTTGAACAAAGCAGGCGTTGCTGGTCCGATGGTAGAAAGGGGCCCATGGCGAAGAAAGAAGTATTCGCCGGCTGTCACCTTCCCGCAGCGCCGCGAGCTGCCGCTCGATCTTGTCCGGCTTTAGAAGGTCATCCGCATCCAGATACTGAATGTAATCGCCGTGACAGTTCCGAAAGGCTTGGTTCTGTGCCGCCGAAAGACCATGGTTCTCCGTGGATACCACGGAAACCCCCTTAAATCGCCGGGCCACTTCAGCCGTCTGGTCCTTGGATCCATCGTCCACGACGATGATCTCCTTACATTGCCAGGTTTGGGCCGTCGCAGATTGGAGCGTATAGGCGATGGTGTCTTCGGCGTTATACGCCGCGATGAGAATTGAGACCAGAGGTTTCATGGGGGAATTTCTAAATTTATGCAAAAGTCCTGAAGTTAATGAAAACATTGTCCGCTCTAACTGATTGAACGAATGGGTAATTTGCTATTTTTGCATAAAAGGCAAAAGCGCATCCCGGAATAAATCTGTCGTGCAATTCAATAATGATTTGTCCCACGGCGCCAAGCCACGACTCTGCTCCCAGGTTAAACAATTCCCGTTCCGCCCCTTCAATGTCCAGTTTTAGAATATCAATATGTTCAACCCCCAATTGACGCAACAGACTTGGAATTGTGACAGCCTTCACCTGTTCCATGCCAGTTGAATTCTTTTCCCCGGTGACTGAAAACGCCCATTTTTCAACGGCAGTATCCTGTATGACAAGCGCCTGCTCGGTTGGCCACAAGGCGGCGTTGATCAGGACAACATTGGGCAGGCCGGAGCAATTTTTTTTTAGGATTGCAAAATTGGAAGCCTCCGGCTCTATGGCAATAATTTTTGCCCGGGGATATTCTTGTGAAAAGAAAAGTGTGGTTATGCCAATATTGGCCCCGGCGTCAATTATCACCCTGGGATCCACTTGGAAAGGCGTCTTGTATTCCTGGTCTAAAAATACATTTTCCAAACACCAGAGATCACTTGTTCCACGCCTGATCACAATGCTCCGCTTTATCAGCGTCACATATATCTCCAATTCCCGCGTTTTAGCCCTTGGCAAAGTCAGCCGCAGGGCATCCATTGTCCGCATTATCCGCCGGAGACTTCTCACCCTGGCTTGGAGCTTCCACATTTTAGAAATGACGTTTTTCATGCTTTTGTCCTTCGCCAGCTCTTGAGCAGTTTGGAATAAACGATTGCCGTGATCGCCACGACTTTGCTCCAGGAATAGCGATTGTTCGCAAAATCCCGAATCTCCCGCCGGCGAAAATTCAATTGCTCATACAAATCACTTTCGAAATAGCTTTTAAGCGCACCGGCAAGCGCACCCGCATTTTTCGACTCAAAAACAAAACCGGTTTTACCTTCAACAATTTCTTCCTTCAGCGATCCGACGTCCGCCGCGATCACCGGCAATCCGAAGCTGTAGCCGAGAAACAACACGCCGCTTTGAAAAATGTGCTTGTAGGGCAAAACCAAAACATCCGCCGCTTTGAAAAAGACTTCTGTTTCCGCATCCGGGACAAATTCAATCTTTTGAATGATTCGGCCGCTCACGCCACTGCCGGCGATCAAGTCCTGAAGTTCCGTCCAATAATCCGGTCGGCCTTTTGGTTTGCCGGCAATAACCAGACGGTAAGGCGAGTTCCTTTTCGAGATCGCGGCGAACGCGGCGACTAAATATTCGAGACCCTTGTAAGGCGCAATGCTGCCAAAAAACAGAATGACCCGGTCCGCTTCACCGAGGCCGAGCCTTTGTCGTGCTTCCAGGCCGGTCAATGTCGTGTTCGGGACGGTATTGTTGATGCCCAACGGGATAACAACCACCTTTTTTCCTGGTACAGCGAAAGCCGAAACCAGCTTGTCCTTCATTTTTTCGGTGTGGACAAAAATATGATCGCAGAGCCGGTATTGAATTTTCAGCGAAAGCCGGTTCAGGAAGGAATCGTTTTCGTCGCGTTCACAAATATTAACGTTGTGCGCCGTTAAAATTATTTTTTTACCGAGGCATTTGTAATACAGCATCAACAACGTCCGGTCGAAATACTCGAACTTGTTGTTCCAAAGAATGTGGAATATTTTGGGGCGCGCCATCGCCGCATAAATAATCAGCCGAAAATAGTAGATCAAGACGCGAGCAATTTTCGGCAACAATCCAGCCTCAACACTCTGGTCGCCGCGCAGATTCGAAAAACTGATTTGTGGATTAGCGCGCAATTCCGGGCTATCCAATTCGTCGCTGCCAACAAAATCGATTTGAATCCCGGCCGCAGCCAGCGCCAGGACAAGTCCAATTGCGTATGGCTTGTCGCGCCCGCCCGTGAGCAAGCTGATCCGGGTTATATTCATTTGAATTGATCGATTATTGCGCCAGAGCTGCATCGAGGGAAATTTCGTCCGCCATACGCGCATCCATCACCGCGGCGAATACCTCTTCGAGGGAAATCGCGCTCGTTGCGCGCCGATCCATGCCGCGTTTGAAAAAGAATTCCGCCAGCAAGGGGGACGTGATTTGGTGTTGGACACCGTAATCATAAATTTCCCATGGACTCGTGCAGTTGAAAATAGTGATGCACCGCGTGCCTGTGCCGAGCGCAAAATGCATCGGCAAACTGTCGCCGCTCACGAGGATGCGATGATTTCCTACGTCGCCTAGATGTTCCCGCAGCGTTGCGCGCTCCGGGAGCACGTTCACGACGATGCCTGTCTTTTCAAGTTCGCGTTTTAATTCCTCATAATACGCCCAATTTTTCATCGGCCATACCGCGCCGGCTTTCGGTGAAATGGCGACGTCGCCGCACAA
>Ga0206862_1031_pt1 | contig 41941 bp, 36 predicted proteins | sample Alteio_BWOrgCont_43_FD_152625 | JGI IMG/M metagenome (GOLD analysis project Ga0206862, IMG submission 152625) | Enriched cells from forest soil in Barre Woods Harvard Forest LTER site, Petersham, Massachusetts, United States -... | ecosystem: Environmental > Terrestrial > Soil > Temperate forest >... | reverse complement strand
ATTTGAGGAAATTACCCGACTTCCTGAGTATTATCCCACGAGAATTGAAGCTGCTTTACTCGATGAAATTGCACCCAAAATTATGGAGAATATCTGCCCACATGAAATCGTTGAGCTTGGAAGCGGTTCTTCCACTAAAACTCGATACTTTTTCGGATCAAACAAGTTGTTTACAGGCACTTATATCCCTGTCGATATTAGCTATTCTATCCTCGAAAAAACGATACCTGAATTAATTCAAGATTTTCCTACGCTCAGGGTGCACGGTATTTGTGGAAGATATGAAGAGGCCATGGATTTTTTACCCATTCAACAAAATCGTCTCGTTCTTTTTTTAGGGGGCGCTATAGGAAACTTTACACTGAACACGCAAGCCAATTTCTTTTTATTTTTAGCATCTTGCATGATGAAAGGAAATTATATGCTGATTGGTTTTGATAGGAGGACGCATGAAAAAAAGAATATTCAGGTGATACATGATGCTTACAATGACAAGCAACGCGTGACAGCAAATTTTAACTTAAATATTTTAGCACATTTGAACAGAGAACTGGGCGCAAATTTTGATGTTAATGAATGGACACACAAAGCATATTATAATTCAGCTGAACACCAGATTGAGATGCATGTGGAATGTCGAAATGCGCAGCAGGTTTATATCAGGGATCTGAAAAAAAATTATACTTTTGAGGTCGGCGATAATATTATGACTGAAATCTCACGTAAGTATGATCCTGACGAACTTTCAACTTGGTTCGAACGTTATGGCTTTAAAAAGATAGAATGTTGGACTGATCCTGCAGAATTTTACGGCTTATTGTTATTGCAGCGTGTATAGGAAGTTTTCATACATTCAAACGTAGTTGAACATATAAGAAATACAATTTAATTTTTTTGTTTAATCGATTTTACTATTCTAAATCCTGCATGCTGATAAAAATTCTTTCTGAACCATGAACGATAATCTGGAAGTGCACTGACCCCCGTTGAGGCAAATGATCCCCCTAACATCATTGCATGCTCCCGATCAAAATAGGGTTTAGAATACTCCAAATAATAAGGATGTGGCTTAAAACCCGATAGCGGATGGAATGCCGTGCAAACCCATTCCCAAACATTACCATAAAGATCATGAATTCCTTCATCATTATCTGAAAATAATCCGACAGGTGAGGGAGAGAAATATTTTAGATTTACATTGATATTATCTCTATGAAATAATTTTTGAATTAATATTTGAAAATAGTCAGAAATTCTTTGATACTCCTCTTCCTGCATTAACCTTGCACCCTCTCCTTTCCATTGACAATACGCTTCCGCTTCAAAAAAATTTATTTCAACAGGCCATTGCAGTGGCAAATCGATAATGTTAAAAATACTTCGATATAAAAATTTTTTGTCTTTTTCTTGCCAAAATCTTGGATATTTGATGCCGGATTTGCATTTCCATTTCCATCCATCCTTGCTCCAGTAATTTTGATTTACATATCCTCCCGACAAAACAAATTCCAAAAATTCTTCATTGGTGATTAAATTCTGTCCAACATAAAAACTTGATACATCTTTTGTTAAACATCCATACTCATTATCCCAACCAAAAACTGAAAAATTTCTTTTTTCTAAAGTTATTTTACCGCCAGGAATGAACAAAAACTTTTCAGATAGTTTTCCCCCATTAAGGGGCGCAAGGGTCCAATTAAATGGCTGTTTTAAAATTTCAATTGGACATTCATGTAGCAGGACGGAAGACGTTTCAAAATGTATCCTTTCGTGTTCAATACCCATGAGGAGAGACCAATAGGGATCTTCTGGACCGACTATCGACGGTAACTTATTATTGTCAATCAAATGGGAAACGATCCCTTCCACCTGTTTTCTATATTCCCAGACCTTATCTATCTCGGGCCATCGCCCAGTGATTAACCATTCATTTTCATTCTTTGGATCGACTCCAATGGCAAATATTTTTTCATACTCGTCATTCACTCCATTTTTCAAAAGCCCAGCCAATTTTAATTTGTTAATATAAAATGCAGCCGTATGACCTAAATAAAAAATTAAGGGTTTTCTATAGATATTTGGCTGATTATAAAAACCATTTTCTTCTTGTATGGATTGAAACAGAGAATCATAAAGCATGAAGGAATTCTTAAAATAAGCTTTCAATTTCTTAGAGCACAAATTATTGATTGAGATGGGAGAAAGAACTTTCATAATCAAAACTCTTTTTGAAAGTAAATGATGTCAATCATTCAATTGACCTCTCTGAATTTGCCAAAGATTTTGATAAATTTCGCCTTTTTTTAGCAAATATTCATGTGTTCCTTCTTCTACTATCTTACCCAGACTAAATACAATTATTCTATCCATTGCTTTGATGGTGGATAAACGATGCGCGATAACAATAACAGTTTTGTTCCTCATGACAAATTCTAAAGAGGATTTTATTAAAGATTCCGTGACTGAATCTAATGCGCTCGTGGCTTCATCCAGAATCAAAATGGGTGCATCCTTTAAAATGGCCCTGGCAATAGCAATGCGCTGCTTTTGACCTCCAGAAAGTTTAAATCCTCGTTCTCCTATCACAGTTTTATACCCTGAGGGTAATTTCATTGCAAACTCATGAACATGTGCTTTTTTTGCAGCCTCAATGACCTCTTCATCAGTTGCTTGTAAATTTGCATATCGTATATTCTCAATAACGCTTCTATGAAAAAGACTCGGTTCTTGAGGAATAAAACTGATGTTATCTCTTAAGCTTTTTAATGTGACTGAATATATAGATTGATTATCAATTAAAATGTCCCCTTTTTGAATATCAAAAGTTCTGGTAATTAGGTTTATAAAAGTGGTTTTTCCACTCCCCGATTCTCCAACCAAACCTACTTTTTCTTTCCCTAAAATCGCAAGTGTTTTGTCCTGAAAAAGCTTATGTGCGTCACCGTAAAAAAAGTTTACCCGCGAAAAGACAATCGTTCCTTCATTTACTTTAAGCAGTTTCGAATCTTTTCTATCGACAACTTCATGCTTTAATGAAAAAAATGAGAGATATTCGTTTATAATACCCGTTAAAGAGTGCATTTTGAACAATTCCTGGGTAAAAATCCATAAACGATTTGTTATGTTCACGGAAAATATAAAAATTAGTGTAAAATCTCCGATGGTCAACTTTCCTATTGAACCAAGATAAATGAGTGAGCTGATAATTAACACTTGCATCAAAACGATCATAACGCCCATCATATAAAAAAAATTCATGCTGGTTTTCTGAAGTTTTGCATCTTGTTCTTCCATAGAGCTTAATAATTTATTAATGTATTTTTTTTCGTAGTCTTCTCTCGCGTAGAGAATAAAATTTATTGCATTCGATAGACTATCGACGATGCCTCCGATCGCTTTATTTCTATAAGAAATGAAACGGCTTGAAAAGTATTCGATTTTCTTCCTAAAAACAATCCCTATCACTAAAAAGCAAGTTGCCCACGCTAAAAATATCAAAGAAAAAATTGGACTGGCAATAGAAGAAAAAATAATGATTAGTATGATTGCAAAACCTTCCATCGAGATAATTTGCGCTTTTTGGAAAAGTAATATCGTTTGATTTGCAAGCTCCGAAATATTAGTGCTGATAGATCCGCTCTGATTTTCTTGAAAAAACCGATAGGAATGTCCATGCACATAATCAGTCACTTCACCCATAATTTTGAAATTAACTTGCGGTAGAATTTTGTAATTCATAAAAGAAACCAGGTGCCAAAACTCATTATTAAAGATATAGACGAGAATCAATACAATGCCGGGCATCATCGTTTCGGCAATCATCCTTTCATTACCTAAAAAGTTTCCTGCATCATCAATCAGCTTTTTAAGCAAATACGCTTGGACGATAGTAATCAGTGATAATACAAAATAACTCAATAATAAAGTAACAAAATAGAATCTGGGTTTTAGAAAATAACCTAGAAAAGCGGGTATGGTATTGGGAAAACGTTGCATCATTAATTTAGTTTAGCAACTAAATTAAAGTATATGATTCGTCTCTCTATCATCTCTCAAATAAACGATGATAATTATTCATTTTTAATCTAATGTTTTGTTATTGGTCAATACTCTGTTACGCTCGCACTTTAAACAAAAGCATCCAAGCCGGTAATATGCTTACCTAAAATGAGATGATGAATATTATCAGTGCCTTCATAGGTAAATACAGACTCCAAATTTACCATATGGCGAATGACTGGATATTCTAAACTAATCCCATTGGCGCCTAACAAATTTCTCGCTTGGCGTGCAATTTTAAGTGCTTCGCGACAAGCATTCATTTTTGCGAAAGATACCATGGCAAAATTACTTTGATTATTGTCCTTTAGACGTCCTAATTGTAAATTTAAACATTGCGCTTTAATTATCTCGCAACACATGTCTACCAAATCTTTTTGAATTAATTGGAATGCGGCCACCGGTTTATTAAATTGTTGACGTTCCTTACAATATGACAAAGCAGTTTCATAACAGCCCATCGCAGCACCCATGGCCCCCCAAGCGATACCATAACGTGCTTGGTTAAGACAACTTAAAGCCGAACTTAAGCCTTTTTCAGATCCCGGTAAAAAGTTTTCATCCGGCACAAAACAGTCAGTAAAAATTAATTCTCCTGTCATCGATGCTCTCAATGATAATTTTTTATGAATTTCATTTTGTTGAAACCCTTTAAATTCTTTTTCCACGATGAAACCACGAATACCTTCTTTTGTTTTTGCCCAAACGATGGCTAAATCGGCCATGCTCGCGTTCGTGATCCAAAATTTATTCCCATTCAACAACCAACCACCTTCCACTTTCATAGCATTTGTTTTCATGCTGACGGGATCGGATCCTGAATCTGGCTCTGTTAAACCAAAACAACCGATACATTTACCTTCTGCCATCTTGGATAAGAATTTTTTCTTTTGCGCCTCTGTCCCCAAACTAAAAATAGGAAACATACAAAGCGAACTTTGCACCGACACAAAGCTTCGAAGACTGCTGTCCCCTCTTTCCAATTCTTGGCAAACCAATCCATAACTGACACAATTGGCACCACTACCGCCATATTCCGTGGGAAGAGTTAAACCCAACAACCCAAGCTCTGCTAATTTTGGAATTAAAAATCTAGGAAATTCTGCCTTTTCGAAGGCATCCGGCATCACAGGAATAACGACCTCCGATACAAATTCATGTACAGAATCGCGAATTAACCGTTCTTCAGGTTGTAAGGATTGATCTAATAAGAAATAATCTTCCATGATGCATTCATCTATCAATGTAATTGTTGCAATCGGCTTTCCGCAACCTTTGCTGCGGTGGTTCCTGGATAATTCGATTTTGCTTTCGTTAGATATTGCCTTGCCGCTTCCATATTGCCTTTTTCTAATTCAATCAAACCCAATTTTAAGGTAGCATCTGCTGTTTTAGTATGGTTTGGAAAACCATTGGCGACATTCAAAAACTCATTTTGTGCTTGCTGTAACAAATTTGGATTTGCTTTATCGCCTTGCCATTGAACCATGTACACTTCTCCAAGCCAATAATGTGCATTAGCAACTTGTTCTCCTTTGGGAAATTCATTTAAATATTTTTGGAAGCTTTGTACGGCTTCTGCATAATGTTTAGTCTTAATGAAAGAATAAGCTTGTTGATATAGCGTTTCGGAAGTTTCTGGCACAGTTGCGCTATTTGTGGCAACGACGGCATTTTGAGGCTTCATAACACCCGTTGGAGCTACGCCGACCGTCCCTGAAGTCGCTGCAACGACAAAGTTTGCAGCTGCAGTGCTGACTGCTACGCTCGCCGTTGCCGCTTCTTTTTTGGCGTTTGACTTCTGAGCTTCTGGTTTAGCCTCAGATTTAACTTCCGATTTACCTTCCGGTTTAGACAGTGGGTGACTAGAAATTGGTTTGGTAGGGGCTACAGTTTTTGCTGAAGATCCCGTTTTCTGCAGCTGCGATAGCCTACGATCTAGATCCATGTAAAAATCTTGCTGGCTTTTTTTCAGCTGTTTAATTTCATGATCTTGAACTTCCACCATACCACGTAATTCACCCACTTCTTTCTGTAGCGACTCAATTTCTCGTAGGGTTAATCGTGCGGCACGATCCTCGGCATTCATTGGGGTGCCAGCACTTGTGCCTGCCCCAGTGCCAATTCTCGATACGCTTGTCGTTGCCGACGGATTGGGTGCCGCCGAAATCAAAGGTTCAGGCTCCGAATCGAGATTGGAATGTCCCTGAAAACGGGGCACCTCTTCTACCGGCGAAGCTGTTTTAGTCCTAGGTTCCCCTTTACGCGATTCCACTGTCGCGAGTGAAAATGTTGGCAGAACGTATAATAACGCCGCCATGCAAAAGCCACCCACAGACAGCAGTTTAAGGCTACGCTGAATCATGTCAATATGTTTCATTTTTTTGCCTCCTTATTTATTCGTAGGCAACTACACCACGTCGATTCTTGGACCAAGCAGATTCATCATGACCTGTTTTTGCAGGTTTTTCCGAACCATAGCTCACCACAGAGACTTGATTTTGATCCACACCCTTTAACATCAAAACATTGGCTATCGCTTTAGCACGACGTTCCCCTAAGGCAACGTTATATTCTCGACTGCCTCGTTCATCCGTATGGCCCTCGATGCGCGCATTTCCGCCATTGTGGGTAAGCTTATTTGCATGTGAATTGATGGATAAAGTATCTTCGTCGTCCAGATCATATCTATCATAGCCAAAATAGTAAGTGTCTTTGGCCATTAATTGACCTCCCCCTTCATTTGACGAATCCGCACCATAAAAACGTACTTTATCTTGCGCACCATATTGCGATGAACCGTCATTCTCGCTACTGGATTGTTTCTTAGCACAGCCTGTAAGCATTGAACCGAGCAGCCCACTCATCAATAAAACGATTAAAATTTTACGCATTCTCTGACCTCCCTTAAACTTCTTACGTACAAAAACTTAACATTACCTAAAACAGCTTAAAAATTAAACGGCGACCATGCAGGCTCTTGTACCGAACCCGCCCGCGCAGGCAATCGTAACTTGAGACGACCATCCAAAGTAACCGCACTTAATATACCCTCACCGGCTTCTTGTGCACCATACAATACCATCATCCCATTTGGCGCTAAAGTCGGGGAATCGTTTAGGCCGGTTTGCGTTAACACGCGCACTGCCCCATTCGTTAAATTATGCAGCGCAATGTTGAATAAACCTTCTTCATTACGATGCAAGGTAATTAAATTTTTACCGTCGGGTGTTAAAGAAGGTTTTGCATTGTAAGTGCCTGCAAAAGTTAAACGTTCAACATGACCTGAATTCAAGGCTACCCTGTAAATTTGCGGTTTCCCACCTCTATCGGAGGTAAACACAATAGAACGTCCATCACTTGCCCAAAAAGGTTCTGTATCAATCCCAGGACCTGTCGTCAACTGATTCAATTTTTTGCTGGCAAGATCGATGATATATATTTTTGGACCCACATCTTTAGAGAGCACGGCGGCAAGTTTTCGTCCATCCGGTGACCAAGCCGGTGCAGAATTTAAACCAGGGAATTGAGTAATGCGGTCTATCCGCCCGGTCGAGACTTCAACGGTATTAATGCTTGATCTTTCTTTTTCGAAAGAAACAAAGGCAATTTTTTTGCCATCGGGCGACCAATTCGGTGACATGAGGGGATAACGCGACTGAAATAAAGTTTTAGGGCCATAACCATCGTAATCGGAGACCTCTAAACTTCGGATGAGCCCCTGATTAGTCTCTTTTACCGTGACATATGCAATCCGTGTTGAAAAGATACCCTGGGTACCAATGATCTTTTGAAAAATTAAATCGCTGATGTGATGAGCAAGCGCTCGAAGATCTTTGGCCTGAATATTATCAAAACGCATCGATAACAGGGGCGGAATTTTCCCTTCGCCAGACTTCTGCTTTAAGACATCTAATAATTCAAAACTCACGGTAAAAAGCGAACCATTTTTTTGCACAGAACCGACCACAAGATCTTCAATTTTTAAACTTTGCCAATAGGGATATTGCACTTCGATGTGAGATTTTGGAAATTGACGGATATTTTGATTCGACAGCACCTTAAATTGACCTGAAGTTTGCAAATCATTCTGGATAACGGTTGCGATATCTTCTATTTGTGATTTATCCTGCCCCTCTACAGAAAAAGGAACCACAGCCACGGGTAGACCGTCGATTTGGCCTCCATCAATAATTAAGGTTCTCAAACTGGCAACAGCGGAAGGCATCACGCCGAGAAGACAGAGGCAGAAAATCATTGAAAAGATTTTTTTATGAATACTCACTTATGTTTCCTCCGGAGGGGTAAATTTAAAATTAAACTGTCTGAATTCATCCATTAAATTTGGATCGTTCGGAACAGGCAAGGGAGACGCATTTTGGAGCGCTGAAATGGCTGCTTGATCAAAAGCCAAATTGCCACTTGATTTTTTTACTGAAGGGTCGACCACTGATCCATCGGGTAAAAGGCGCGCATATAACTCACAGGAAAGTCCTCCAGGTAACCCAGGAGGTCGTAGCCAACTTTGATTGATCTTATGTCGCATCATAGCATCATATTTTTCAATTTCACTTGTAAGCCATTTAGAGTGTTCCAGTGCTTCTGCTTCCATTTTTGCATTGGCCTCCGCTTGTTTGGCTTCTTCTTTTTTCAGAATTTTTTGTGCTGCCTCTGCTTTCGCTTTTGCCTTTTGAGCCAATTTTTTCTTTTCTTCTTTTTCCTTTTCTAAAAGCTTTGCTTTTGCCAGCGCCTCTTCTTTTTGCAGCTTTGCTTCCAATGCCGCTCGTTGTTGCTCTGCTTGTTCTTTTGCCTTTTCTTTTTCTTTGGCCAATTTTATTTCTGCTATTCTTGCTTCTTCTTGTTGTTGTTTTATTTTAACAAGTTCTTTTATCTCTTGCACCTTCTTTAAATCCGCTTGTTGTTTCTGTTTTTTAATTTGAGCCAAACGACTTACTTCCGCGGCAACTTGCTTTTCGTCCACCAAAGTGGCTTGAACAATTTCACCACTCTGTTTTGGTAACGCTTGCGGGCGAATGTTTTTTTCGATACTCAACAATAATAACAAAAGCAGACTGGCGTGGATACTTAGCGACAATATAAATCCGCCTAAATATACCCTTCGTCTTTCAAGCCGCGACTTTGTTGCCGGCTTATCTCGCTGCTCACATACTGAATCGTATGCTCCGCTGCTCGATTGCGCCGGCGCCTCGTCGCAACTTGAAATACTGTGGGTATGTACCCTTCGTCTTTCTTCCTTCGACTTTGTTCTAACCACTATAAAATTTTTCACGGCTCACTACTCAAAGAAATCAAGTCTCGTCATCGTGTTGAGTCATCAGCCCCAGTTTTGAAACACCCGCTTGCTTCAACAACACCATCGCCGCCATCACTTGACCATAAGCCACCTGCTTATCTCCTCGCACCAAAACCGAGCGGGTGGGATTCACTCGAAGCAAATCCTGTACTTTTACTGCCAAGGTTGCAGCGGAAAGCGGTTCTTGCGTTTGGTCTAAAAAAAGTTTTCCAGCCGCATCTACGGTCACAACGATGGGTGGCTTTTCATCCTGAGCCAGGGGTTCGGCTTTTGCTTGTGGCAAATCGACTTTCACCCCTTGTGTTAATATGGGGGCAGTGACCATAAAAATCACCAATAAAACCAACATCACATCCACATAAGGCACAATATTAATGTCAGCAATCGGGCGACGACGATCGAAACCTATTCTTCCATTGAAATTCATAGGCAATCCTCCTCTTCCATTTTACGTGTCGCATGTGAAGCTTGAGGTTGCAGATGGGCTTGTCGATGTAAAATACTGGTGAATTCTTCTAAAAAAGTGGAATAGCGATTTGAAAACGACTGTAACCGATTCGAGAAACGATTATAAGCCACGACAGCGGGAATGGCTGCAAATAATCCTATCGCTGTCGCAACCAAAGCTTCAGAGATCCCCGGGGCTACCATGGATAAAGTGGCTTGTTGTACCGAACCCAATGCTCGAAATGAATTCATGATACCCCAGACGGTGCCGAACAAACCGACATAGGGGCTCACAGAAGCAACGGTTGCTAAAAAAGGTAAATGCATTTCCAGACGCTCGACTTCCCTTGACAAAGCCACACGCATCGCGCGCTGTGCGCCTTCCATGATCGCCTGAGGTTGAGCAGATTGTTTTTTAAGTTTCACAAATTCTTTAAAGCCTGCAACAAAAATAATTTCATTGCCCGCAAGCCCTTTGCGACTGGATGAAACTCGTTGATAGAGTTTAGATAAATCGGAACCTGACCAAAACAGCTGTTCAAAATCATCTAAACTTTTTTGTGTTTGTTTAAATAATTGATAGCGTTGAAAAATCAGTGTCCATGACACAATGGAGACTGCAATTAACATGAGCATCACTATTTTTACCAGCAAGCTCGCGTTCAGAAATAAGCTAATTAACGATTGATTTTCTGTCACTTTTTATCTCCCTAGACAAAACTTCAGGTATCGCACAGGGCTTCAAATCTTTATTCACACAAACCAATTTTATTTTGGCCATGCATAAGGGCGCTGTGGTTTTCTCCTGTAAATGAATACTTTGTTGATACATGATACTGGCATAACCCATGTTTTCAATGCAGGTTCTCACATATAATAGCTGATCTAGCCGCGCCGGTTGTATAAATTCGAGATTGGCAGAATGGACCACAAATTGCACGCCTTGTTCATGGTATAAGTTTAGCAACTCAAATCCAAGTTGGCGGAGTGCTTCTGTTCTTGCGCGTTCAAAATATTTTAAATAATTGGAATGATAAACAATACCACCAAGATCCGTATCCTCATAATACACTCTAATTGGCAGGCTATAGTGATGCATGGCAGTGGAAGCCTCAAACAAAATGATGCTTAAGTTTCGTTAGTATCGCTGTTGTCGCCGTTGCTGAGATCAGACACTTCGTCCTCAACCGCTTCATTTTCAAGTGATCCATTTTCAACTTCTTCGATACGTTGAACCCCGACCAAAGTTTCACTTTCACATAAACTGATGAGTCTCACGCCTTGGGTATTACGACCGACCACTGAAATTTCACTGATTCGCGTCCGAACCAAAGTGCCACCATCAGTAATGAGCATCAGCTCATCATTTTCAGATACCAATACCGCGCCAATTAATTCTCCATTCCGTTCACTGGTTTGAATCGCAATGACACCCTGACCGCCACGCCCATGCGCTGAAAATTCATCAAGCAATGTTCGTTTACCATACCCTTTTTGCGTGGCTGTCAATATTGACGCTGTTTCAGCGGGTTTAATCACGATGAGAGAAATCATTTGTTGTTCCGATTGCAATTTAATACCCCGAACACCTCGAGCAGTTCTTCCCATGGTACGCACATCGGATTCGTTAAAACGAACGGCTTTGCCAGAGTTACTAAATAACATGATATCGCATTCCCCATCGGTGACATCAACACCGACTAAGGTGTCTCCCTCATCTAATTCTAATGCAATAATGCCAGTAGAACGGGGGCGCATAAAGTCGGTCAACGCAACTTTCTTTACCGTTCCTTGCGCGGTTGCCATAAAGACCATCTTGTTTTCGCTATATTCAGAGATCGGTAAAATGGCAGAAATTTTTTCGTTCGCTTGCAGCGGTAATAAGTTCACAATGGGACGACCTTGTGAAGTACGAGAAGCCACGGGAATTTCATAAACTTTCATCCAATATACTTTGCCTTGGCTAGAAAAGCACAATAGCGTATCGTGTGTATTGGCAATAATTAATTTTTCTACATAATCTTCTTCTTTCACACGCGTTGCAGATTTGCCTTTCCCGCCTCGCCGTTGCGCTTGATAACTAGAAAGCGCCTGCGCTTTCACATAACCGGCGTGGGATAAGGTAACCACCCGTGTTTCTTCTGGAATGAGATCTTCTCGAGAAAGATCTTGGTGATCACTCAAAATTTCTGTGCGACGTGGATCAGAAAATTCTTGTTTAATGGCAATTAACTCATCACGAATTACTTTCATTAAACGGCTCTGATTGGATAAAATGTCTATCAAATCTTGAATCGTGACGATGATTTCTTTGTATTCCTCGATAATTTTATCTTGTTCTAAGCCGGTTAATCGATGCAATCTTAAATCTAGAATCGCTTGCGCTTGTGTGGGAGAAAGATGATAGCCGGCAGATTTTAAGCCATAAATCGGTTCCAAATTTTCTGGACGACAGATGTCCCCCCCTGCTTTTTGTAGTAACTCAGAAACAAGGCCTGGCTGCCAGGGTTTCGAAATTAATTTTTCTTTGGCTTCTTGAGGCGTTGGAGAGGCTTTAATAAGTGCGATGACTGGGTCAATATTTGCCAAGGCAATGCCTAAGCCTTCTAAAACATGTGCGCGTTCACGAGATTTTCTGAGATCGAACGCGGTGCGGCGTGACACCACTTGACGTCGATGTTTAATAAAGCATGCTAACAGTTCTTTTAGCGACAGTACCTTGGGTTGATTGTCAATCAAAGCTACCATATTAAAACCAAACACAATTTGCATTTGTGTTAAGGAATACAAATTATTTAATAGGATTTCCGTGGATTCTCCTCGACGAAGTTCAATCACCATCCGCATACCGTCTTTATCGGACTCGTCTCTTAATGCCGTGATCCCTTCTATTTTCTTGTCTTTCAATAATTCAGCAATTTTTTCAATGAGTCTTGCTTTATTTACCTGGTAGGGTAACTCGGTGACAATGATGGATTCTTTGCCTGATTTTTCATCCACCTCAATTTCTACGCGCGCTCGAACATACACACGACCACGGCCAGTTCGATACCCCTCGATTATGCCCGCTCTGCCGTTAATGATACCAGCGGTGGGAAAATCAGGCCCCGGGACATATTTCATCAGTTCGTCGACGGTTGTGGCAGGTGCATCGATAAGACAAAGGCAGGCTTCAATCACTTCCCCCAGATTATGTGGGGGAATATTGGTCGCCATACCGACAGCGATCCCAGACGCCCCATTCACGAGTAAATTTGGAATGCCTGCTGGCAAAACAGTGGGTTGCACTTCAGATTCATCATAATTTGGGACAAAATCTACCGTATCTTTTTCAAGATCGGCCATTAAAGTGCTGGTAATTTTGGACATTCGCACTTCGGTATAACGCATCGCAGCCGGGGGATCCCCATCTACGGAACCAAAATTACCTTGTCCATCGATGAGGGGATAGCGCATAGAAAAAGGCTGAGCCAAACGCACGATGCTATCGTACACGGCGCTCTCGCCGTGAGGATGATATTTACCCACCACATCCCCACACACACGAGCTGATTTTTTATAGGGTTTATTCCAATCGTTCCCCAATTCTTTCATTGCGTATAAGACGCGACGATGCACAGGTTTTAAACCATCCCGAGCGTCGGGCAAGGCGCGCCCCACGATAATGCTCATGGCATAATCAAGATAGGATTGTTTTAATTCGTCTTCGATGCTGACGGGTGTAATTTCTTTGGCAAGATCTGCCATTTATTGCTCCAGTTTAATTAAATTCACATCACAAAGCTGTTAAACTCAATGCAAAAATTGTACCATAATACGGTTTCATTTCACAGTCTCATGGGTCAATTTGCTCGGATTTGGCCAATAAGAGGCTTGACGTGTATATACATCTCATGATAGGATGGTTTACTAACTTTTAGAGGTTACTTCATGACATTATCTCTCCTCTTAGAAAAAATCTTAACGCAAGCTTTTGTGGAGGCATTTCCAGACCTAAACGTTCTGTCGCAAAAGGATGGCAAAAAAAGTAAAATCATCGTGACCGAAGCGAGCTCGGCAGAATTTGGCCATTTCCAATGTAATTACGCGTTACAAATTGCAAAGCCACTGAAAATGAATCCACCGCTGATTGCAAAATACTGGGTGGAAAAAATAAACGAGCTCATTCCAAGCAACAGCGAATACCAAGGCATTATTGAAAAAATTGAAATTAAAGGTGCGGGGTTTATTAATTTCTATATCCATCCCGAGCATTTAGCGTATCGATTAACAAAGAGTATCCAGGATAGATCTCATCGATTTGGTATTACGAAAACCGATAACCCCTTAAAAGTTATCATCGATTATTCTTCTCCAAATACTGCAAAAGAAATGCATGTGGGGCATTTACGTTCCACTATCATTGGCGATTCACTGAATCGTTTATTCCGTTTCTTTGGGCATGACGTGTTGGCGTTAAATCATGTGGGCGACTGGGGAACGCAATTTGGCATGTTAATTGCCTATATTAAATCTTTTGTAGACAATGAAAAAACGACTGCATCGGAACCTCTAGCATTCGAATATGTCCTAGAGAAAAAAATTGCGAACGCAACGCTTTCCGATTTAGCGCAATGGTACAAGGCCTCAAAAAAAACTTTTGATGCGGATCCCGAATTTAAAAAGCAAGCACAATTAGAAGTGGTGGCTTTGCAAAGCGGTGAACCAACAAGCCTTACAACTTGGAAAGAAATTTGTGAAATTTCACGTCATGCTTACCAACATGTCTATAAATTACTCGACATAGATCCAAGCCTCACCGAACGCGGTGAATCGTATTACGACCCCATGCTCGCAAAAACCATAGAAAAGCTAGAAAAGGTAAAACTGAATGGACAACCTTTTGTCGTTATTTCAGAAGGGGCAAAATGTATTTTTTTGGAAGGTTTTACCAATCGAGAAGGCGAACCACTTCCTTTAATTTTACAGAAATCTGATGGGGCTTATAATTATTCATCGACCGATCTCGCGGCATTAGATCACCGCGTTAATGAAGAACAGGGGAATTGTTTATTATATGTGGTAGACGCAGGGCAAAGCTTACATTTTCAAATGATATTTAAGGCAGCAGAGCTCGCGGGGTTTTACGATCCCAAAAAGGTTCGAATCGAACACGTTCCTTTTGGCTTAGTACTACGCAATGATGGGAAGAAGTTTAAGACACGAGAAGGCGATACGGAACGCCTAATTGATCTCATTCAAAACGCTATAGACAAAGCCAAAGAGATCCTACAAAATCGAAACTCCGATCTCGACCCACACGAACTTCAGCATACTGCAGAGGTGCTAGGCATTAACGCAATAAAATATGCAGATTTATCTTGCAATCGCGAAAGCGACTACATTTTTAGTTATGAAAAAATGTTAAAATTTGAAGGCAATACGGCGGCGTTCATCATGTATGCCTATGTGAGAATTCGGAGCATTCAACGAAAAATTTTGCAAAAAACCAACGCGGAAGATATGAATAACGCGATGGAAGCGATGTTTAAAAACGAAGCAGCAACTTTGAAAATCATAGAACCCAGTGAAATCGCTTTAGCCCTTTTACTTTGTCAATTTGAAGATGTTTTGTTAAAAATGCAAGACCATCTGAACCCCAGTCGTCTGACGGAGTATCTCTATCGTCTGGCAGAAAAATTCCATCTTTTCTTTCACCAGTGCAGAGTCGAAGGTTCTGAAGAACAGAATAGTCGATTATTTTTATGCTATGCAGTTGCACTGGTTTTGAAACAAGGCATGGAATTATTAGGTTTACGCAGTTTAGAACGCATGTAATGAAATGAAGGAGATAAAAAATGAATTATAAATTATTACTACTTGCAAGCCCCCTCATTATTTCTGCTTTTTTTGCACGTCAATCGTTTGGGTCCTCTCTCATTGAGACAGAAGCAAAAGCAAATAAAGGCGATAAACTTGCGCAATATCAATTAGGTCTAGAATACTATCACCATCCCAATATTGTAAAAGATTATCAACATGCGCTTTATTGGTTTAAAAAAGCAGCTGAGCAAGGTGTCATCGAGGCAGCCTTTTGTTTGGGAGTGTTATATGAAGAGGGTAAAGGTACCCCAAAAGATAGCGCACAAGCTAAATCATGGTATGAAAAAGCAGCGGAGACCGGCCATGTAAAGGCACAATACAATCTGGGGTTAATGTTATATGAGGGTTATGGATTACAGCAAGATATTCCAACGAGCCTTTACTGGTTCACCCAAGCCGCCAATCAAGGTCATGCCAAAGCGCAATATCGATTGGGTTACGCTCACTCGGAAGGCAAGGGGGGTATTCCAAAAAATATACCGTTGGCAGTAGAATGGTTAAACAAGGCGGCTCAAAATGGAGAAAAGGAAGCCGCTATTTTATTGTCCTTGATTAAAAAATCGGAACCATCATAAGATATGAAAAAAAATTTAGATGTTTTAGAAACAGAAAAATTTGAAGCATTGGCAGAAAATTGGTGGGATAGGGAAGGACCCTGTCGCCCCTTACATGATTTAAACCCAACGCGGTTGCAATTTATTGTCGACCGTTGCTCTATTGAAGAGAAAACCATCTTAGATATCGGGTGTGGTGCTGGGATTCTTTCTGAAAGTTTAGCTAAAAGACATGCATTCGTGACGGGGATCGATGCTTCTCCAACGCTCGTTCAAGCAGCAAAACAACATGCGCGATCACATGCGCACGCAATGGAACATCTCCGATATGAGGTGTCCACAGCAGAAACGTTCGCAAAAGAAAATCCACAGGTGTTTGATGTCGTCACCTGTATGGAATTATTAGAACACGTGCCCTCCCCACTTGAGCTTATCCAATCTTGCGCTAATTTAGTTAAACCCCAGGGGCACTTATTTTTTTCCACACTGAATCGAACACCCAAATCATTTTTTCTGGCTGTGGTTGGGGCAGAATATGTACTCAATTTGCTGCCTAAACATACACATCAATATTCGAAATTTATTCGACCTTCAGAATTTGCTGAAAGTTTACGTAAAGCAAACCTTTATTTAGAAGAATTAGCGGGACTCGATTATAATCCCTTCACTCGCCAGTCCAAGCTCTCAAGCGATGTCTCCATCAATTATTTAGCGCATGTAATTAAGTTAGGCTGATTCTTAAGGGTTATTTTATGCCAGTTTTATTTGATTTAGATGGAACATTACTCGATACCGCTCCAGATTTTGCATTTAGTCTGAATAAACTACGCAAGCAAAAAAATATTTCTCCTCTCAGTGTGGAGGAAATTCGACCCATTATTTCTTTGGGATCCAGCGCACTCATTCGTCATTCATTTGGTGAAGACAAAAATTCATCGGAACATGAAACGCTGCTCGCAGAATTTCTTAAACTTTATCAAGAAAATATTTGTCAATTCACCCAACCTTTTCCAGGCATCATGGCTTTATTATCTTTCCTTGAACAAAATAAAATTCCCTGGGGCGTGGTGACAAATAAACCAGGTCATCTCACAGAAACTCTCTTAACCCAGCTCAGTTTAAAACAGCGGGCGGCCTGTGTCATTTCAGGTGATACAACCCCCTATTTAAAACCACACCCCGCTTCATTACTATACGCCAGTGAATGTCTCGGCATTTCACCTGAGCATTGTTTATACATCGGGGATGCTAAATGCGATATTGAAGCAGGCAAAGCCGCTGGGATGACAACCCTGGCGGCATTGTTCGGCTATATCAGTGATATAGAAGCGGCAAAACAATGGGGTGCAAGCGATTACGTTCATACGGTCGCAGAGCTCCACAACTGGGTAGAAAAATGGATCAAATGAGCATTACAAACATAGGCACTCTAAAAATAACAAGTGATGAAAATGGCTCACTTAAAAAGGCCTACACGTTCTGCCATCGTATGGCACGCAAGCATTATGAAAATTTTCCCGTCGCTTCTCTCTTTGTCCCTAAGTCCTTGCGAACGCCCATCGCTGTGATTTATGCTTTTGCACGAACCGCGGATGATATTAGCGATGAAGGGGTGCTTTCCTCGAGTGAACGCCTGACTAAACTCAATGGTTATCGACAACAAATACAGGCAGACCAACCCAAAGAGTTATTATTGATTGCTTTACTCCAAATCATCAAAGAATATCAATTGCCAAAAAAACTATTATTAGATTTACTTTCCGCCTTTGAACAAGATGTCACGCAAAAAATATATGCTGACTTCGGTGAACTGATAACGTATTGTCGACGGTCCGCGCAACCCATTGGTCGCCTCTTGTTGCATCTGACACGAACAAATACAAAACAAAACTTTTATTATTCTGATTGTATTTGTACCGCTTTACAATTAATTAATTTTTTACAAGACCTCGCAAGCGATCTCTTATTAAGAAAACGTTGTTATCTTCCTTTAAATGAGATTCAAGCAGCAGGATATAGTGTCGAAGCATTACAAACATTGGCTGAACAAAAGCAAGCTGAGAGCCCCCTCATATTGAAGGATTTGATTGAGAAACAATTAGAAAAAATTGGACAGTTACTCCATCAAGGGGCCCCACTCTTAACTCAATTTAAAGGTCGTTTAGGATTTGAACTTCGTTTAACTGTGCTAGCCGCCTATACAATGTTAAACAAATTGCGTCAAAGAGCTTGTATTTTTGAAAGGCCGGAAATGCGCGCTTTAGATTGGTCGCGCTTGATATTTCAAAACTGTAAACAACCTAGGAAGACATTCTGATGCCAGCGATTGCACTCGAAGATTATTGCAAAAACCAGCGTATCGCAAAACAATCCGGTTTTTATTATAGTTTACTGGGATTAACGAAAGCGCAAAAAAAAGCCTTAACGAGTCTCTACGTTTTTTGCAGAGAAGTCGATGATATCGTAGACACCTGCGAAGAACCCGCCATTGCTGAAATAAAAATCAATTTTTGGTTTCAAGAAATTGAACGTGTTTTTCTAGGAAAACCAGAGCATCCGATTGGCCATGCGTTGTTCGATATTTCTAATACCTTTCCGTTGAAAAAAGAATATTTTAAACATATTTTGAATGGAATGTTGATGGACTTAGAAAATAAAACCTACCCCACTTTTGAAGCACTGCGTCCTTATTGTTATTCTGTGGCGAGTTGCGTTGGATTGCTTGTGGTTGAAATTTTGGGTTCCACAAAAGTGCAAAACTTTGCTGAAAATTTAGGTATTGCATTGCAGTTGGTCAATATTATTCGTGATGTGGGCGAGGATGTTCGATTGGGCAGAATTTATTTGCCGGAAGAAGATCTTACAAAATTTTCAATCACCAAGCAAGAAATTATCCAGGGAAAATATTCTGAAAATTTCTTAAATTTAATGCAATATCAAGCAGCTCGCGCTCGAAACTTCTATAGGCAAGCTTTACTTGCGCTGCCTTTAGAAGAATACCATAAACAACGACCGAGTATCATTATGGCTGAAATTTATTTCGATTTATTACGAGAGCTTAAAGTTTCAAATTTCCAGATCTTGCATCAAAAAATAAAATTAACGAATATCAGAAAACTCTGGATAGCTTTTTCTACGATTCGAAAGATTAAACGTATTAAAAAAATGAAAAGGCGAACAGATGTCATTAGATTATTCATTCCAGAGTTCGTCTAATCGTGATCAAAATCCAATCCTAATTGTCGGTGCTGGCTGGGCTGGGTTAAGCGCTGCGGTTACTTTGGTGAGCCAAGGTAAAAAAGTGATGCTACTCGAGGCGTCAAACACACCAGGAGGTCGTGCCAGAAACGTTTCCTTTGCTAACGAAATGCTGGATAATGGACAACACTTGCTGCTAGGTGGTTACAAAGAGGTGTTATCGATACTTAAAATATTGAATATAGAAGAACAGCAAGTATTTAAACGGGAACCTTTTAATCTGCTTATCCATCGAAAAACCCTTGATATTCACCTAAAATCTTATTTCTTTCGTGGTCTATTGAGCAAAGGATTATCTATTAAAGAGCGATTAGCACTTTTTTATTTTTTTAGCAAACTGAGAGATTTATCGCCAACATCGATGGAAGATTTGTCTATTCAGACTTTGCTAAAATATCTCAAACAACCAGATTCACTTATTCGAAGTTTATGGAACCCCCTAGCATTGGCTGCATTAAGTACCGATCCGAGCTTTGCTTCTGCCAGTATATTTGTAAATGTCTTACAAAAAACTTTTACTTCAAATCGAAGCAATTCTGATCTGCTTTTTCCGCTTGTAAGTCTGGGCGATGTATTACCCAACCCGGCTTGTGCATATTTAAAACAAAAGAGAAATCCCATATTGTTTAGAGAAAGAGTCACCACCTTATTATTTGAGAATAATCGATGCGTGGGCGTGAAGACAAATCATGGATCTTTTCTGGGAAGTGCTGTCATTCTAGCCACCCCACCATATGCAACTGCAAGAATTTTAGAATGCGTACCAGGTTTAGAGTCGCTAAAGAATGCCTTGATTTCTTTTCAATATCATCCCATTACAACAATATACTTACAATTTAAATCCGATGAATTCCTTCAGTTCAAAAGTCGTATCATAGGCTTTACGGATGGTGTGACACAATGGATGTTCGATCTTTCCAAACTCAGGAAAGAATCCACTCGATCCCCAATATTGTCTATTGTGATTACCGGCGAGGGCGCGCATAGCCATTGGGATCCTTCTTTACTCGTAAAAAAAGTAGTATCAGAAATACGAGACTATTATCCTTTATTGCCAGATCCCATACAAAGCCAAGTCATCACAGAAAAACGCGCCGCTTTTTCTTGCCAACCCGCTATTTTAAAACAAAGATCCATCACACAAACACAAGTGCCGAATCTATTTTTGGCGGGAGACCATCTCGATACTGGATTTCCTGCTACCCTAGAAGCCGCCGTACAAACTGGCATAAATGCCGCAACGTTGTTATTATAATATAAGAGTTTTAGTCGCGTTTAAGTACACGTTTTTCTTTTGATTTTGTTTGCTGTGAAGCACTTTGGAATCCTATGTTTAAACTATTGGCTGCCCTGAAACAGATTATTAAAATGAGTGTTTTGACAGTCGTCATGCTAAATTTTCCTATTGTCCAAGCCATGCGCTTTGAGTCCAATATTCCAGACGTGGGTCAAGAAGGTCAATTCGTTATCACCAACGAGACCGAGCGCTTAATCGGCAAAATGATGATGCATAAAATTAACGAAACGGGTTTAATTACCGAAGATTTGGTGGTACAAGAATACGTAGAACAATTAGGACAAAAACTGGTAGATGCAGGCCCAACGCCTGATTTCAAATTGCATTATTTTTCTCTGAATAGCTCTGTTTTAAATGCCTTTGCCTTTTTTGGTGGCAATATTGCAGTCCATAGCGGCCTAATATTAATGGTTGAAAACGAAAATGAATTAGCAGGCGTCATGGCGCATGAAACAGCGCACGTCACGCAAAGGCATTTAGCACGAATGTTGACCAATCAAAAAAAAATGACCCCCTTAATGGTGCTACAATTAATAGGCGCAATTGCTGTGGGTGCGCTTGGCGCACCGGATGCTGGCATGGGATTGGCAACTGCCGCGATGGGGGGGCAAGCCCAGCAAATCATTAACTTTACACGGGATCACGAATATGAAGCAGATCGTCTAGGCATTCAAACACTTTCAAAAGCGGGTTTTGATCCGATGGCGTTGCCTGGTGTGTTTAAAAAATTAAGTACCGCAACGCGTTATAATGAAAGACCGCCCGAATATTTGTTAACTCACCCAGTATTCGAAAGTCGGATCGCGGATGCCTATAATCGTGCGGAAAAGCTGCCTTATCGACAAAGTCCAGACAGTTTATATTTTCATTTGGTACGTGCGCGGATAGAAGCAGCCTCTCAAAATAAAACACAATCTTATCTAGATAAATGTAAAGAAAGACTACACACCGGTAGAGTTTCGAATAATTTGATTGCACGCTATGCCTACGCCCTTGCCTTAACCAAGGCACGCAAATACGATGAAGCACGAATTGAATTTAATAGTGTCCTCAAAGAAATCGCTTTAGAACCTGAAGCATGGATTATAGAGTTATCTCTGGCTGAGATGGAACAAGTCGCAAATAACTTGGAGGAAGCCATCTCACAATTCGATGTTATGTATTATCATTATCCTTCACATCCAGCCATTGTGTATCAATTTGCCAAAGCGCTACAAGATGCAAAACAATACGAAAAGTCTAAACAATTATTATTGCAACTTAAATCAAAACAACCTGAAAATTTACAACTTTACCTTGATTTAGCAAAAGTAAATAGCAAACTTAAGAAAAATGCCGACGTGCATCGCGCGCAAGCGGAGTGGCATTTTTTAAGAGGCGAGTACCCGAAAGCAGAACAGCAGCTAGATTTGGCCATGGAAAAGGCAGGTCATGATAATCGTTTAAAAGACGAAATTAGATTTAGAAAAAATAAATTAGAAGATTGGAAAAATAAGAAAAAAGAATTAAAGTTATGATGTAGCTAGGTGCATCCTTTAGACAAAAAAATCGCAACTGTGCTTCTTGTGCTTCCTGGATTGTATATGTTCAGGCCAGTAGGACTCATGCAGTTTTCTTTGCCGAGCTCACAATTAAAAATTTCCCGCTCGATGATGGTTGTTCTACATCTTCTTCCTCCGTGATCACGACACTCGAACCCATAAGAGTTATAGATTCCTGCTGGGATTCTGGGGAAGCTAATGCTGGCGTATCTTGTGCAGCCTTTTGGCCTGGTTTTGGGGGGGGTGATTGTTGTAAAGCAGGTTTAGGGAACAACAAAGGCGGCATGCCGACACTAGGGCTTAATCCAGGTTCATCTTCTTGAAACCTTTGCCTGGGACTTTGAGACGCCACGGACACCTTAAGACTCTCTTCTGATTTTCCTGGGACCAAGCGGTTGGGTTGTTTTGGCGAAACAACAGATTCTTGGCTCAAAGCATGCTCTATGGATATTAATTTTTCTCTTATTTTTGCAATTTTCATTTGTGGATGAGCAGCCATACAACGTCTGCGATATTCATCCCACTTTTGAATGAGTGTGTTATCAAGCATCTCTTGTATATTTTGTTGATTCTTTGAAAATGCTTTCTTTTTCCATTTTTCGAGAATTTGCGCACACACTTTTTGTCTTTGTGCAATGGTAGGCATAGGATGATTTAAGATAATCGATTTAAAACAAGCATTCAAAGGATCAAGGGCCTTAGGATCTATAACACCCCTACCCAGACACATTTTAACATCAATGCATTGTTTTTGGGCTTTCTTGCAATCTTCAATGAACTCCGAAATTGCCTGTTTTGTTACTGTCTCGAGCTCATGCGCCTGTAAAATTTCATCACGAGGAATACTGTCAATGAGCATTTTCATCCCACGTTCTGCATCCGCAGATAAATCATTCTTACCCCATTGTTCTAAAATCCCGTCCAAAGCTTTTTTCTGAATACCAGACATCAGAGTCACCAGTAAAGTGCCTTGAACACCAATTTCCGCCATTTCTTTCGTCACTTTACTCAATAAAAGTCCTTGATCTTGGATAAATTTATCGCAGAGTGCTTTTACAGGATTGGGTAACTTGTCGCTCGATGTGCATGTGGCATCACTCAGTTTTTGCTTGATGCGATCCTCTAGCTGCTTTGGTAAATTGCCCTTAGACGACTTTTCTTTAATCTTTCGATAAATAATCGCATCTTGATAACTCCGCAAATGCTGAACTAAAATGGTTTTATTGTTCACTTCAAGAGGAAAATCATTAGAATTTAAAACCCATTGTTCCCATAAACGATCACTTAACCACTGCTCCAATGCTTCTTTGTCGAGTGCACTTAAGGGAATATATGTTTGCCCAAGTTCCAACCAAGATTCAAAATCCAGTCGTTTATAATTTTGTAAAATTTTTAGAGCCTCGCCTGCTAACTCATCATAACGGCAGTCATTCAACATCAGATTCATTTCGTTCGGCCACAATAATTCAAATAAAATCTCAGTAGCCTCTTCGTTTAATTGCTTCGCTGCTATCGTATTTTGTAATGTTCCTTGTTGCCATCGTTTTAATATCAATTCAATATTTGAACTCAATTGCTCTAAGTAACAAGTTTGTTCGGCGGACATGGGAAGTCGGAGATAAGTTTCTATATCTTGTTCTAATTCATCTAAAGTAAAAATTATTCCAAGATTGCGTAAAAAGAATTGTCGATTTTTCAGATCGTGTGCTAATGAAGCAGGAAAAGATTCCATTAAATGAATAAAACTTACCGCTTGCGCATCGACTGTTGATGTCTCTGCATTCGCTTTGCTTTCTCGAAGATCTAACTTTTCAAATAGTATCATCAATAACAGTTCAATATGGTCTGGATCCTCTAAAAGAGTAACGCGATGTGTGCTACTTGATTTGGAAATTATAAGTCTAAAGAGCGCTTCTTTGTCTCTTTGAATTGAGGATGTCTTTCTATGCAAACGAAGACGCTCTATGCCTTCTTTCGCATCATTTCTATCTTTCATATCTTTTCTATCGATGCCAGCACTAGATGTCATTTGTAATTGTGTTTGTTTTTTTATTGTTTTCATTATCTTATCAAATATCGAATTCGATATAGGGAGCTTATGACCACGTGCCTCTGCTCGCGTCTTTGCCGCCAGCGCTTTTTTATACCATTCACATGCTTTTTGTATATCCCTATCGCATCCTAGGCCTTTTTCATACATCATTCCAAGATTGACTTTCGCTTCTACACAACCTAGTACGGCTGATTGCCTAATTAATCCGAAGGATTTCTTTTGATCTTTTGTCACCCCCGATCCATTCGCATACATTAATCCAAGATTACATTGTGCTTCTGGGCACCCTTGTGCTGCTGCCAATTCATATAAATCAAAAGCTTTTTTTACATCTTTGGGAATCACCCGACCTTCCTCGTACATCATTCCTAAATTACGTTGTGCCTGTGCATCCCGGAGCTCCGCTGCTTGTTCATATAATTTAAAAGCATGTTTCTCGTCTTTACCAACGCCAAGACCTCGACTATACATAACACCAAGATTGCATTTCGCTCGCGCATACCCTTTATTTGCTGCTTGTTGGTATAACTCGACGGCCTTTTCTATATCTCTAGGCATGCCTCGGCCATTAAAGAACATGTCAGCCAGTTTACATAAATCTTGCGCGTCTCCTTCTGCTGCTCTTTGCAAGATTACTTTCGACCCTTCAGAAACAACGTCGGACTGTAAAACATTTTTAGCTATCTCAGGAGGCGATGCAGCCATTATTCTCACCCTTTGAAAAAATTAAACATTATATTGTGATTCCACAATTTAAGCATTCCCATGTTTAGACTGGTGGCCTGGTTCTCCATCTTTATCTTTTTTATCGCTTGAACCGGGGTCTCTCGGCGAAGGGTGTTGATGAGAAGAAAACCTAGAAAATACCAAAGTCCCGCTTCCACTCAAACCCGATTCGCCTTCTTGGCCTTGACCTGGACCCGGTCCTGGACCTTGAACTTGACCATGACTTTGACCTTCTGGACGAAGCAATTTAAGACGATCACCTTGTTCTAATCTACGTTCTAATGATTGTAGTTGCTCTCCTAATTTCTGTACTACGACATATATGTCTTTTTCACGTATTCGCTCTTGATACTCACTCCATTTTTGAATTAATTCACCCTCCAAGAACTTTTTTATATTTGGGCTCAACCCATTTTTTTTCCATTCTTCTACTATTTGTTCACACACTTTTTGTCTTTGCTCAGCCGTGGGTTCGGGATGACTTTCAAGAATCGCTTGTAAACATAATCTCAATATATCTATCTCATCTTTAGCAACAACCCCTCTGTCAACACATGCTTTGGTACCCATTTCAGTATGATTTGACATGTTTTCCTGTCGTCCACATTCAAGTCGAAACTGACGTTGACAATCTTCAATCAGTTCTGTAACCGCTTGTTCAGTAATTTTGGGACCGAGATCCCCTTGTAAAATTTTATCCCGAGGAAGTTCATCCACAAGAATTCTAATCCCACGTTCAACTTCGGGTAATAAGGTTAAGCCATTCGCATGCCATTTTTCCAAAATCTCTCTCGATGCTGTTTCCTGAATGCCAGACAATAAATCCATCATCCCCTTAGGATCTCCCATCACCCTCGCTATTTCTTCATTCGCTTTTCCCACTAAAATGGCTTTATCTTTAGTAATTTTATCGAAAAGCGCCTTTAATTCTGACCTTTGACCCCCTGTCCCTTGGTCATCCGGCTTTTTGCGAACTTCTTCATCGATGAGCTGTTTTATGCGTGCGTCTTCATTTAATAATTTTCCTTCTCTAATCATGCGATAAATAACTGCATCTCTATAGCTTTCAAGATTCTTTAAAAGGGCAGCTCTATGAAACGCTGTTAAATTGACATCTTCTGCTTTTAAATTTAAACGTTCCAAAAATTTCTTATTGGAATTGAGCGTCCATTCCTGAGATAAACAACGCCTTAGCCACAATCCAAGTGTATCCTCTTTTGATTCCTTTAATACTTCTAAAGGTTGAGTTTGAAGTTGAGGTTGAGGTTGAGGTTGAGGTTGCGGAAGCCCTAACCAATCTCTCGTGTCCTTAAGTTTTTGATCTGCTAATTTTTCCGATGCATAAGTTGCCAGGTCCTTATTTCCGCATTCATCCAATAGCAAGTTAGTGCTGCCTGGCCACAGAAGTTTGTGTAACTTCGCTGCCGCTTCTTTATCTAGTTGCTTGGTTGCGGATGAATTATGTAAGGTACCCCGTCTCCAATGCGTCAGTATAAAATCAATGTCTATTTTAATTTGATCTAAATAGCGCGCTTGTAGCTTGGGATCCGGATGTTTTAGACAGGCTTCAATATCCTGTTCAAATTCATCCAACGTAAAAATTGCACCGAGCGTGCGCAATTCTTTTTGATGTGCTTGAAGCAATCTGCCTAAGGGTTCAGGTAAGGCTTCTGCTAAATGGATAAAACTAATGGCATGTAAATCCACTGGGAGGGAGGGAGATCGTATGCCTTGCGTCAAATCGGGTGAGCCCCCTGACAGTGGCAAGAGCGGAACAGCACCTTGCTCTTTAAGACCTTTAGTTTCTTCTACAACCACGACCCTTGGTGCTGGGGTTGCACCATTCAACGTTTCTTGTGATTGTTTACTCTCCAAGGTCAAGACTATTTGGGATGCTTGTCCCGAAGCTTCGAGTGCATGAGGTTGATGACCACTCGCAAGAGCAGGTTGATCACCACTTGCAGGCGCAAGTTGACCACTCGCAAGTGCAGGTTGACCACCATTTGCAAGCCCTGATTGACCACCACTTCCAATCGCAAGTTGACTAGAACTTCCAAGCGTTAGTGGCACTGTTTTTAATTTCGACTGCTCTCGGAATAGCATAGTGAATAGCATCTCCAGAAGTACGGGATTATTTGAACGCACCATGGTATGCAATAGTCCTGAATCAGTGGCAACGAGACTCATCATATTTTGTATTTCCAGACTGGCCGACTGAGCCAAATCCGGGGTGCCCGCTGTGACCGGTGTAGCCGCTGTGACAGCTGTGACAGCTGTGACAGGTGTGACAGGTGTGACAGGTGTGACAGGTGTGACGAGGGTGACTGGAGTGCCCGGGGTGGATGCAGGTGATGTTTTTGAAAGATCGCTGGCTAGTACACTGGTTAGTGCAGAAGAGGGTTGGCTCATCGATATATTCTCCCTAAAATATTTAGTCCTTTTAAAAATCCCTATTTATATTCTTAACTCTATCACTTCTTTTGAATGATGGATATATTTTCTCAATAATTTTCAAAAGATTTAATAAATTTTTGAAGTTGTTTGAATACTAACAGTATTTAATCAACCAGTTTTGGAGGGGTTAGTGGTGATAGCAATTCTTGATCGGGTCTCAATGCGTGACGCGATCAAGGCGAACGCTGCCCTAACGATTGTTATTTGCAACGTCTGTCTTTTCTAGAGTGAGGGGCGCATCTATATCCCAGATGTACTCTGACTTTTTTGTTTTTGAAGCAGCCACAGCAGGATGACCTTTTTTTCGCAAATCTTGTGTACTTAGAGTCCCGCCAAAAATGTCGCCTAAGTAGGGAAGACAACAGAGTGATAACCCTAGGACTAAATAAAGAATCGGTCTATCTAAAGGCACTAATTTGGGAGTCATGCGGTGCTGACGATAGGTACTGATCGCAAAAATAATAAAACCCACCCCCAGAATTAGCGCACCCGCCAACACAAAACGTGTGAGTAGATCAGTGCCGCCGATAAGAACGTGAGCCACATCTCCAAAAGTGGGTACTTCTTCTAAAGAAGCCCGCGCCATTTCGATAAACCCAAAGTTAACAAGCACCAAAATAAGCAAGGATCTGCACATATTTTTAGGCATTCATTCTGCTCCTATCATTTCTTCATTGTCATTGTTTTCATAATCAGTGAGTTTGCTAGGGCGATAAAAACTTGGCTAAAAATTCAGGGAAAGGGGTAAGATCTGTCCTTTCTATTTCAGCCTGCTTTTCAAAGGAGGCTTTAGCCAAATTCTGGTAATATATTACCAGTTTCTGAGGTAAATGTAAATGCCTAAAGTAGTCTTTATGTTGTAACGACCAATAAAGTGCAAAGTCAACATAAGACCATGTTTTTTCTTTTAATGCTTGTACAACTTTTGCGGAAGGAAGGTTATCTAAATGATATAACTTATCTTGAGTCTCACGACAAGCTGAACCAAAATTTTCACCCCCATAAGCCTTATCCAGCAATTCCGCCGTTTTAAGCATCAAATTTAAAAAATGATGCGCGGTCAATAAGGCATTTTGTTCTTTTCCTGTGTTATTTATGATTTGCAAATTCGGGTTTCTTCCTTCGATAACAATACGAGATATATTTTCTTGTATGTTTTGACGTTCCTGTTTATCAAGAGGCGGACTTTCCAAAAAAAGACAAGTGATTAAAAAAACATCTAAAAAATATACGGTTGTCGGCTCAATCCCCAGGGGTAAAAATGGATTAATATCCAGGGCTCTTACCTCAAGATATTCAATGCCATCGCGCATCATGGCAGATACAGTACGCTCACCCGCTACAGAGACTCGTTTTGGACGAATCATTGCATAATGTTCGTCCTCGGTTTGCAGAAAGCTATCGCTTAATTGTTGATATTCATCCCCTATTTTAATACCTATTTTAGAAAAATTTAGATCGGGTGTATGGACGGCGTAATGCACGGATTGTAGAAAATCAGGAAAGGAATGGTATGAAATAAGCCTACTTTGCTCATCTTTATTATGATAGCCTATCTCACTTAAACGAAGAGAAGTGGCATCGGGACCATAAAAGGTATCATCGTTCAAAGGTTTTAGAAATTTTGCAATTTTGGTTTTCGGGTTAAAAAAACGCTGATCAATCGCTGGTGTCGCCCCGAATAATAATGCAAACAACCAACCCCAACGCAAGCCATTTCTAATCATGGCTAAGTATTGTTCTGAAATAAAATCTTTTAGTAATGGCGCTTCCATAGGAGACGGTGAAGGGTAAAATTTCTGATAATATTCCTCGAAAAAACTTTGAGAGAGAGAAAAATTATAATGGATCCCGGCAATCGTTTGCATAACACTTCCGTAACGGTTCTTTAACCCCTTGCGATAAATATATTTCAGTCGGCCCACGTTCGAACGGCCAAATTCTGCAATTGGGATCTGTTGTTCTGGCGGCAAATGGCCGGGCATACTGGCGGCGAAGAGCACTTCATCTTGCAAAATAGAATAGGTAAATGCGTGTAATTCCGTGAGTTGCTGAAACAGATCTTGCACACTTGAAGTAGGCGAGGTCACGAATTCTAACAAAGCTTCTGAATGATCGGTAGTAATAAAAGGATGCGTCAAACTGGCACCTAAAGCCTTGGGATGCGGTGTTTGCGCCAGCATCCCAGAAGAGTCCACTCTCAGACTTTCTTTTTCTAATCCGCGTCTTATTTCTCTGAATAAAGCAATTCTTTTTTTGGCGCCAAAATAAATTAAATTTTGTTCAAAACGGTTATTCATTACGGATATTCATTATGGACATGTTGGGCATTATGGTCATGATGGATATTCATTACGACGATGAGACTACTGTTCTTTTTTGAACTTCATGTAATATCTCGGGATGTTGTTGGCAGGTTTTATCTTGTTTCATACGCTGTAAAAAACTCCAATCGATATGCACTGCATGGGTGAAATGCGTCACTGAATCTACACCAGAAGTAAACAAGCCATACCAGCCATATAAATATTCTGGATATCCCCAGGTTTCATCCGCCCTTGCGGAAATTTGTATCATATTTAACGCACCTTGAATATCACCTCTTTCAAATAACCAGAGAGAGTATCCCACAAAAGCGTAGGCCGTATCATACCCTTCCCAGGGTTTTGGCCCCAAAGATCCAATTAATATCAGATTGTCTTCTAAAATTAAATCACGAATCAACCAATTTATTTGACGTTCCTGTGCCACGGCGACAGCAAAACGCATGAGATACCACCAACGATAGGTATTTCCCTTTCTGAAATTATTGGAGAGCAACACCTCGATTAATAAAGCATATAGACCATGGTAATCACCACGTCTGCGATATCTGGCTAGAGCGGCACATACCACAGAAAAGGAACGTTTCAACAATTTACCAATAAAAGGGAACCGCAAGCCATAGTTTAAAAAACTGGCCAACACACCTCTCCACCCACTAGTTTGTACATAAGGCGGAAAACGATTCTGGATTAAATCCTTGTATGTTCTATGGTCGCCACTGCTTAGAGTCATATAAAGTTAGTCGGCATTTTTTACAAAAAGTTTATGATATGGTTGATATTACACCTAGTTTGAGCTGTGATTATCTAAGCTCTGTCGTTTACCTTAGTTATAGTTTACCTAGGCTGTTGTTAACCTAAGTTGTAGTTTACCCAAACTACAGTTTACCTAAGTTACAGTTTACCCAAACTACAATTCATCTAATCTTTGAGTTTCAACACGATTTGTTCCAGATAATTATCAAGTCGTTGTTGCAATATTTCAGGCGGAATTTTTTCTAAGCCAAATTCCTGCCAAGGTTCATAGAAGGGCGGCTCGGGAAAACACATATCAAACAAAGAATCTAAATCCCAATACGGTTCATAAACAAAATTGGGTGCCGCTTGGCAATAGGCATTTAAGAAAGCTTGCATTACATCACCGCCATACATTAATGCCAAATTTGTTCTGCAATGCGCCACATCTACGCCCGCAGGGCCTTGACATGCGTTTATCCAATCTACAATACCACTTATTTTTTGATGTTGCCATAGCACATTGGTAGGGTGATAATCGCGGTGAATGAAAACGGCGTTATATTGCGGCTCTCCATTTCCGACATAATCGATGGCAATTTTCCATAATTCTGGGATACGGCTAAAACTGGGAGGCGCAAGATTCGTTTTTTGCGCCCAACTTTTATAATGCCAAGGAAAGGTATTTAAAGTATCTGAAGTATGATGATGAATTAAAGCAAGTTGCCCCGAGAGTTCTGTTATCCATTGTTGAATATTAATTGGCTTAAGATCAATATGCCCCGGAACAAACGACATCAATAATACGGGATAACCAAATCCAACCTCCTGGGTATTAAACGAAATGGGTTTTGGTACTAAAGGAGAGATTTTTTCTGCTTCTTGTAATGCATTAAACTCATGTTGAATATTATCTGGTTCTTCTTCTAACCATTTTTTATTATCCATGACGCGTAATACAAAACGTTTAGATGTTTTGCTGTTGGCATCTTCAATTAAATATACCGAAGAAGATGTCGCCCCTTTCATTTTAGTGAGCCGAAGTTGATCTGATGGGATCTCTAGCTTGTCACGTAACCAATCGACTGCAGTTTTATTCACCATTGTAACCATTCCTAGTTTTGTTTGAGGAACTTATTATCCATTAAAACGACCTATTGTGACACGATTACAAGGATTTTAGCTAGCCCAATGTTCTATACTTAGGTACTATGGTAAAAAAATGGTCGAAAAAAGTAACCGAAGAAAGCCATGCATTAATGCTGGAAGAAGGTGTATTTACTTGGAAAGATCCTAAAAAGATTGCAAAATCTTTAAAAAAAATCCGCTTTAAATAGCACAAACAGAAAAGGTACGCCTTTCCAATCCGCTATGTCAATGTTAAATTTTTATATCAATCGTGCTGGGAAAAATTTAGATCCTAAGAAAAAAATTATTTTAGAACAAGCAAAAGAAGAACTGAGAAAAATTTTTTAAGGTGTCTGGTCTTAATAATTTTCTGTTTGAAACCTTGTTTTTCGACTTTTATTTTAAATCGACCTTATATATTATGGTTTCCTTTTTTTCGTCGTTTTTTTGGTTTATTCCCCTTTGTTTTTGAATTTTCGTGTTTTCCTTGAACGAGAACCGCTGACGCGCCCTGTTTGGCGTCAAATCGAGGTAAATAGGAGGCATTGACAGCGGCAGAAGTGACGACTGTGACGGCGCCGGCAGTGGAAGTGAGGGCGGCACCGGCGGCGGCGGTGGAAGCGCGAGCGGCGCCGGAGGCGACGTCCGTGGGCGCATTAGAAACCACGCATTTTAAGCAATCCTCGATAAAAAATTCTATTCCAAGCTTCCAATCACTATCAAAATGCCGATATTCAGAACCTAAAGGAATGTACTGTCATAAAGGAGCAAATTCTTTATTAATGTGGATGCCTTTATCGTGCATTTTGATTAAATAGTTTCCAATCCTCGCCAAGGTAAAACCAATGGCTTGTTTAAGTGCTTCATTTTCAGCCGCATTTTTGGAATGTGCAATAATGAATTTTTTATAAGCTGCGAGTTCTTGCTCAGATTTTTGAACAAAGTCTCTTGCTCTTTTTTCATCATAGGCTGGAATTTGAGCATTGGCCTCGTACAAAGCTTGCAAAAAACCAAGTGTATCAATATCACTTAATGCGAGCTTAGCTTTACCTGTCAAGAGTGCTTGTTCTGGGAATTGATCAAGATTAGCTTGAATGGATTTAACAATAGAAGGAAGGTCTGCTTTGTTATTTTTAAGAAAACGGTCAATAAATTCCTCAAATTTAAAAACTACGTTTCTGATTTTATTGGGCCAATCTTCTTGTAACATTTTTCTAGATTCTAACACTTGAGCCAGGGCCCCTTTTGCAGCATTGATAGCAATCAAATCTGTTTCAGTGTTCGATTTTATCTCTGAAATGTGGACAAGTGTGGATGACATTTGATCTCGTCCCTCTAAAGCACGCAGATGTCCGCTCACATTCCCCCCCATAAAATCAAGACTATGCAGTTTAGGTCCTTTAAGATAGATTCTAAGCTCCCTATAATTGTTTCTTTGCCAAAATTCTTCCGTCTGGATTTTAGGTTCAGGTTTGGGAGGCAGATACACTTTTTTAACAGGCTTTACGGTTGATTTAGGCGGTTGATACGCTTTTCTTTGTTCCTCTAACGCTAAGAGCTTAGATTGCAAGGCCGTCCCTTTTAAATTTTCATCTGCTTTTAATTCTATTGCGCCTCCTTTTTGTCTTCTGCTAAAATTTGCGTCTGCTTTTGCCAGCTGTTCTGAAAACTGCTGTTTTTTAGCGAAAATTAAGTCTTTTAACGAAGACCAAGGGCCTTCTATTTCTTCTTCACATTCTCTTAAGATTAAATCGAGTTTCACTAAAGCGCCTTGGAATAATTGAGCATCATTGCTTTCAAATAATTTCTGCTGCGTAAACGTGGCATACAGTTCATCCAGTGTTGTTCTTTTCTGTAAAGACGCTTCCTTCAGTTTTGTTTTAGCAGAATGAACTTTGTCGCTTTTTAAAGTATCCATAAATTGCGGGTTTTTTTCCCATTCTGTTAAAGTATCTTGAGGTTTCATAATAAGCATATTCGCTTTTAAAAAACGATGAAAAATTTGATTAATAAACTCTCTACTTCTTTTCTCTTTTGCGATTGCTTCAAATTCCAAAGAATATTGGATGAGAATTTCAGAAAAATTGTCAGGACTTTCTGAAAGTGAAAGCACATGACATTGGGTTTCTACACTCAAACTGAGCTTATAGAGAATATCATTGTGCTCCATGCGAATGATAAGATCACCTTCCATACTGAATTTGAAATCATGACAAGCCGTTGAAAGTGAAGTGACAAACCGATCGATTTTTTCCCTGGATTGCGCTTGATAATTAGCATAGAGCTTGTATCGTAAAACTAAAAATCGAACTTCTCTGAAACCATTATAATTAGAAAATGAAAAAATGGGTGGATGATTTCGTAATAAAAATTGAGGTATTGCTTTGAGAGGACATATCGGATAGAGATTAGGATCTAATACCTCAAGATAATGCTCTATTAATCGAAGATTACTCGTTAATATCATACAAGCAATTAATTTAGACTGACAATTGAAACCTTCTGCTTTCGAACCATGTTTCTTTAAAATTTTCGCGATCTGAGGATCAGTTGTCAGATCAATGGCCGTAAAACCATTATTCATTTCTACATTAAAATCGATGGCGGTTTGATCTTTGGTTTCACAAAGCAAATTGATTAAATCCTTCCGATTGTACCCAGCACCAAAATGTAAAACGGTACAGTGGCCCTCATCTCCCAGATGGACTGACGCCTTGTGTTCAAGCAATATTTTAACCACAGGCGTGTGGCCTGCGATGCCTGCGTATAACAATGCGCTTGCGCCTTGCGGAGAGGTTGCATTTACTTTGGCCCCCATTTCAATTAAACATTTCACTGATTCGACATGTCCTCCATTTGCTGCTAACATGAGGGCTGTATTGCCCCCTTTTTCCCTACTATCTGGACGGTTTGGATCCGCACCTTTTGAATTGAACCATTGCATGATCTGTGTCTGACCCACATTTGCAGCAGTTAAAAAAGCGTATTGGATTTGATCAGAACAAATCTCTTGCATTGATAATAGCAATTGAACAGAATCTAAGCTGCCATTATAAATGGCCTGATCCAAAGTTAAAGTAAAATCTTCAATGTGTTGTTTTGACTCTTTTGCAGCACTGATCAATGCTCGAAAACATTCTGGATGATTCCTCGCCTGGCAGGCTGAAAAAGCTGTCATTTTTTGACCTGAAGAATCTTGAGCAATGTGGTTTAAATTCTGTTTTTCCATCAACAAACGTTTTACAATATTAGGCTCCACACGTAGTACAGCATGAATCAATGGTGTGCCGCCAAAAAAAATAGCGTCTTTCGATTTATTGTTAATGTCAGCACCTGCTTTTAAGAGTGCATCGATACATCCTGGAAAATCGGGTTTAAAGGCAAGTTCTGAAATTTTATCTTTCAGCCAATCATCAGGTCCCACGGACGCATGGTTTAGGGCCGACATCCCTCCTGCGTCATGCTTTTCCACTTCCGCGCCCAGTTTTAATAAAAATTCCACTGCCGTTCTATTTCCAAATTTCCCCGCAATTATCAGAGGAGTCCAACCGTTGCCAAAGTGATGATTGACTCGAAGAGTGGGTACGGTAAGTAATCGTTCCAAGTTTTTCATATTATTTTGTTTGACCACTCGAAAAATATGAGAAAAGCTAACTGTCGCACCACAAGTTAGAATAAAATCGATGCCTGAGGTGAAATCGTTATCCACCAAAAATTCCAGTAAATCTACCTTTTTTGTGTTCTGGTGATCGATAGAAAATCCCTTCTTTTGTGCATCGAGAATCAGCCATCGATTGTGTTCAAAGGAATGGGATTGAACTGCAAACATGGCAGGGGTATAGCCGTCTTCGTCCTCTGCATCTATGCTTGCTTTTGCATTCCATAAGGCTTGGACTGATTCCACATTGTTTTTTTGAATCGCAAACATGAAGGGGGTCGTTCCAGCAATGCCATCGTGCACGTTAGGGAAAGCCCCTTTGGCTAATAAATATTTTACGATGATTGCATATCTTTTTTTATAATCCTGTATTTGTTCCGCAGTTACTTTTTTTCTGGATTGGCCGCATAGTCTTTAAATAGTTCATCTGTTGCGTAGTGAAGGGGTGTTTTTTTATAACTATCGGTGGCATTTGGATTTGCATTTCTCCCTAGCAGATAAAGCACCGTTTTTACTTCTCCAGCATAGCATGCCACCATCAATGCGGTTTGTTCTTCTGGTGCACGAAGATCAGGATCAAATCCGAATTCCTCAATAAAAAGTTTTAATATATCGACAAAGCCTCGTGCGGCAGCAGTAGCAAATAATTTTCCACCCTCATTTGTTTTTAGGAAATTAATATTAGGATCTTTTTGTTGCGCTTTGAGTAAGAGGCCTCGAAGGCTGTTCGTGTCTTGTTTCATCACATAGGATTGAAATAGTTGAAGAACCTGTTCCCCCACTTTCAGGACTTTTTCATAGCCTTTCGGATCTCTGCGTTTTAGAGTTTCTGCTTCTATCTCCAATCTAATTTTATAAGTAGACATGTGTATCTACACTCCTATATCTTCTATGTTAATTATTACTTGATCTGTTCTGAGTCTATATAATAACACAGTTTTATCTATTTTCGCGTAACCGTCTTCTAAACTTACTTCTAAATTTAAGGGTCGAAGTGCTACAAAACTCATCTCGCAATGTCGCTGAAACCCTGGAAGTGAATTCGCATGATTATCTTGATTACCCTGATTTTGACCACCTTGTTCCTGACCACCCTGATTAATGCAAATATGCAACTATATAACTATACTATTTACTATGCATTTGAAATTTATGAAGCATTTTCAAATTATGACACGAAGGAAAAGGACTCGGAATACCCGCACGCTAACAAGTGTTTACTTCTTGTCGATTCCAAAAATATATTCCAATCCTTCACGCCATGGATAAACTGTAACATGCTTTATTTTCTTCTTCCGTGGATCTTGCGAAAGACAAATTGCCTCGCATCTGGAAAAATCAGAACTTAATTTCAATAGAGAACTTAAATCTTCTTCATTAACTGCATCCTTACTCTTTATTTCTATAAAAAAGGGATCATATCCAACTCTTTCAATAATAAGATCGATTTCTAAATCTGAAGCAGTCATCAAGTAAGATAATCTATACTCGGATTGATAGTAATACTTTAATTTAATACATTCCATAATAATAAATTGTTCAAATAACTCGCCATAATAACTCGTACCGGGCACAGGCTCTGCCCCTAATGTCGCAGATAATGCTCGCGCAACCCCAACATCAAAATAATAAAATTTTGGTGCTACTCTAAGCCTTTTTCTAAAGGAATGATCGAAAGGTTCTAAAAAATTTCCAACCAGCGTATCTTCCAATAGAGTAAAATAATTTTTAACCGTTTTATCATCAACCCCAACATCTCTAGAGATATTTGAATAATTAACAATTTTTCCATTTGATTGCGCAGCAACCTCTAAAAAACGACGAAAATGTTCAAGATCCTTCACCAATCGTCCAGACCAAATCTCTTCTTTCAAATAAGTAATTGTATATGATTGTAAGAATTTTATTTTATGTGAATCAGTTTTAAATGAAAATATTTTAGGCAACAGGCCAAAACGAAGTGCCTGTTTTAAATCAAATGCTTCCCCAAGCTCCAAGTAACTAAAAGGAAATAGATTATAGGTAAAAGCGCGTCCCGCCAATAAGTTAACGCCGGAAGCCTTTAATTGTTTTGCACTTGAACCAGTTAATATAAACAGCTTATCACTTTTATCTGACTCTAAAAGCAAATGAACAACGTCCAGCAATTTTGGCACCTTTTGGATTTCATCTATCACTATAAATTGTATTTCAGAATTAACCGCCAAAACGAGCTGTCTTAACTCTTCTGGATTCCTTAAAAAACGTATTTCTTCCAACGGATTTAATAAATTAATAACTAAAGTATTATGAGGTTCAAAAAGAGTGGTCAATAAAGTACTTTTCCCAGTGCCTCTGGCACCAAATAGAAAAAAACTGTAATCCATCGGCAATTCAAGTATACGCTTAAACACTCTATTTCATCCCCAAGAATTCGGAATAAATTCCGAATATGCGTCGCAAATCCGGAGTGGTATCCAAGATTATAAGTAATATTGTTCAAAAAATCAACTATTTATGTTATAAATTAGATAATTATGCTGTTTTTAAATTTTAAATATAGTTTACAAAGGCTACATATACACACAGTATTATTGAGTAATATAAGATCCTAAATCGACATTAATGCAATCAATTGTGATAGAATCACCTCATATAAGATAAAGATATATTCAACTAGCTTCAAAATACGTGTGTATGAACAAGCAAAAGAGGTCACATAATGATTGACGAATTAAAACTAAGTGAAGAAATTGCAAAAATTGAACAAGTCTATGCTGAACTTGAATCCGATCGCGCACTTGCACTAAGCCTTGCTCCCTATCCCACGGCTTTAAATATGAACAATTTAAGCCCTTCCTTGCCTTCAGATAAAATAGCAAAAGTAAACAATTCAATAGATGAAAGTAAGGAAAAATTCGACCTTCTCAAACAAACAAAAACACCTATAGTCGTCGACTACTGGCCATCATGGTCATCAAATTGGACACGTGATGATCTACGGAATACCCCTGATTCTGTGAGTGTGATTAATATTGCATTCGCTCTTCCTGATGGGAGGGGTTCACTCACTTGGAAAGATGATATTCACCCTGCATGCACGAAGCAAGTAATTACTGAACTGCAAAAAAGAAATAAAATTGTACTACTCTCGGTGGGTGGTGCCACAGCTCAAAATTGGAATTTGAGCAAAATCGATTTGCCTACCTTTGCAAAAAATATAAAATCAATGATTGATAATTATGGATTAAATGGTGTAGATATTGACTATGAACAACCCACGGATAGGGACATATTAACGCAGCTTATCAAAGAACTGAGAAAAATAATGCCTATAGGTAAATATTGGATTAGTTATGCTGCATGGTCCATAGGCGCCTATGGGATCAAAGGGCATGAACATCCGGAATGGGATAATAATCACACTAAAGGTATGGACATTCCGGTTTTATCGAAAATCGGTGATCTATTAGACTGGGTAAACGTCATGTCATATGATGCTTTTGATCCATCCATCCGACCTCCCTACAATCCCACCCAAGCGATCGCTGCTTTTAAAGATCTGCTTGGAAACCGCCCAGATAAAGTACTTCTTGGCATATTAATAGGCAAACATAGTTGGCCACAAAATGTATTGACAACGACAAAACAGGTTGAAGGTTGGATGGATTACACCATCAAACAAAAGTATCGTGGATTTATGTTTTGGATGTTACAGAAGGATACTCATCAGGAAACCGGTGAACTTACAGGCTCCTTTACTAAAATGACCGAAAGACTTATCACAAAACCAAACCATTCATCTAATAGTAATTTATCTAAAAGTTAAGAGCGCTAAGCAAAGCATCTGGACCTAATGAGGGAGATTTCATTTTAATCGTTCCTCTAAATTATACGCCAGCAGAGATATCTTATATCGTGTCTGGGTAATAATTTTTAAAGTTGTCACAATTCACTGCGCGATACCAGCTGACTCTTATAAAATAAATGGATAACAATCATCTTCTAATAAAGTTTTCAAACGCTTCCTTGTATTTTCTTTTAGCGCTTTCAGAAGTGCTTGGAGTTGCTCATTTTTAATTTTTTCTTGTTTAAACTCGATATCATCTAATGTATATTTGGATTCAACAGCCATGGATGTTCTCCTCCTAGTGTTGTTCTGTTTTGCACATTGGAATTTTATCGATTAAATTGTTTTGGTGCTTAACGTTTCGCTCCCATCAATTTTCTATCAAAAATAGGGCTCGTAGCTAATGCTTTGCGAACAGGTGAATCAATTCCAACTTTGGCGTGAAATCCCATACAAAGAGCCGATCTTTGTGCTTTTTTATAGTTTTCTTCGTTCTCGGCTAATTTATCTTTAATCTGAACATCCAAATCTAGTTCAATATCTGTAGATAGTGTTCTATAAAGTTCACGTAATCTTAAAAGCATTTGAGAGTCGTTTGCTCAAAATTCATTTTATTTTCAGAAACATGCCCCTCAATACACGCCGAGATATCCAGATGAGCAAGACAGTTATTCATCTTTAATGCGTTAAGGGTACTTTGATCACTCTTTTATCTAATTCTGATAAAATATTCCCACGTCGATTTTCATCAGCGACACTGTAATTTAAGAAAAGATTAATAATCGGATTTGGCAACCCAACGACCTCTTTTAGAACGACTGCCGCTTCTGATGCTTCTGATGCTTTTTTAGTTGATTTATCAATTCTTGCCTTAAAAGAAGCCAGTCGAGTTTGATAAACAGTGGGTTGAGAATTAGTAAGAGAGCAATGTCCCAGTATTTGTCGCACTGCACTATAGAATGCACCATTTCCCGAAAACTTAACCGATTGATTTTTTTAAAACTTTTAGTTGCAGGGCGCACGTTACATTTGTATGACCCATCACAACAAAAGCAGCACTCGCTCGCGCAAAAGTCGCGCAAAGTTTTTAACAGTATGGCTTTTTCTAATGGGCCCGGACGCAATACAAACCAGCTTTGAGGGCAAACCATCTATGCACCTTTATTAAGAAACTTGGCATTTTATACAGTCTTTTATACAGTCACTCAAATACGTTTTGGAGTTGCAAATCGACAAAATGCTGTTTACAACTCCATTTTAAAGCGATAAAATGGAGTTACAAAACGACATTTGTCAATTTGCAACTCCAATGGAGAGAAATATGGATAAAGATAATTTGTTTGTAGGTAGAGAAAGCGAACTAAAGAGATTGATAAATTTAACAAAAAAGAAAACTGCTTCCTTGATCGTTGTAAAAGGACGTCGGAGAGTTGGAAAAAGCCGTCTTATTGATGAATTTAGTAAAAATTTTTCTCACTATTATAAATTTGAAGGGTTAGCGCCCGATAAAGGAATTACAATAGCCCACCAGCTAGACGAATTTTCAAAACAAATTTCGGAAAATTTTCATGCGCCAAAAGCAAAATACAGCGACTGGAGCGATGCATTTAGCGCCGTCGGTGAAAGAGTAAAAAATGGGAAAATTTTATTATTTTTTGATGAACTTTCATGGATGGAAGGAGATGATCCCACATTTTTAAGTAAAATTAAAATATTTTGGGATAACCAACTGAAAAAAAACAACAAGCTCATTTTTGTTATCTGTAGTTCGGCTTCAGCATGGATTGAGAAAAATTTGCTAAGTAGTACAGGATTTGTAGGAAGAGTTTCACTAGAGTTGAAATTGGAAGAATTACCTTTAGCGGACTGCAATAAATTCTGGTCAAATAATATTTCTCCTTATGAAAAATTCAAAATACTCGCCGTAACGGGTGGGATCCCAAAATATCTTGAAGAAATAAACCCCAAAGAAACAGCGGAAGAAAATATAAAACAACTTTGCTTTACAGATGGAGGTCTGTTAGTAAAGGAATTTGATAGAATTTTTTCTAATTTATTTTTAAGGAAAAGTCCATTTTATAAAAAAATAGTTAATGTTTTAGCATCAGGCCCCAAACAAATTTCTGAAATTCAACTTGAGATTTGCAAGGGTAAAGATGTCAGCATTCATGGACGTATTCCTGAATATTTATGGGAACTAGAGGAATCTGGCTTCATAAAAAGAGATTACATCTGGGACTTCAACACTGGAAACGATTTAAAACTCAGCAAATATCGCTTACAAGATAATTATTTAAGATTTTATCTTAAGTATATAAAAAAATACTTAACTAAAATAGAACGCGGCTCTTTTGCTTTAAAATCGCTCTATTCTTTACCAGAATGGAATACAATAATGGGTTTTCAATTTGAAAATTTGGTTTTAAATAATAGAAAAATCATCCATACAATTCTGAATATCACTCCCAACGATATTATTTCGGAAAACCCCTACTTTCAAACGAAAACCAATAGAACTTCAGGATGTCAAATTGATTACTTGATTCAAACAAAATTTGGCAGTCTGTATGTGTGCGAAATAAAATTTTCAAAAAATCAGATAGATAATTCTGTAATACAAGAAACTCAGAATAAAATAATAAATTTAAAGCATCCTAAAGGCTTTTCAATTCGACCCGTTTTGATTCATGTTAATGGAGTGA